>ERZ1027266.671-NODE-671-length-22281-cov-8.857149_pt1 | contig 22281 bp, 16 predicted proteins | sample MGYA00519257_ERZ1027266 | MGnify/ENA primary metagenome ERZ1027266 (study PRJEB26926, sample SAMN06164683) | human gut metagenome | biome: ENVO:00009003; feature: ENVO:2100002; material: ENVO:00002003 | host: Homo sapiens | place: USA | collected 2012 ... | reverse complement strand
ATGAGCGTCTCGTGGGCTCGGAGATGTGTATAAGAGACAGATAGTTGACAGGCTACTTAAAGCTAATCTATTAAATAAATATCTATGGAATTTCAATATCATATTTTTTCGCCGTACCGTGTCTGTCCGTTGGGCGCACACGTGGATCATCAACACGGCATCGTGACTGGTTTCGCCATTGACAAGGGCGTGGATTTGTGGTTTACACCTAATGAGGACGGCAAGGTACACTTGGAGTCACGCACCTTTGACGGTGTTGTTGACTTTGACATTACCAAGGGAACGCTTGTCAGAGAGATGCACTGGGGCGACTATGCCAGAGGTGCCAAATACGCACTGAAGAAACGCTTTGACCTGAAGAAGGGTATCAATGGTGTGGTACAGGGTTCGTTACCTGTGGGAGGATTGTCTTCCAGTGCTGCCGTACTTATCGCCTACGTAATGGCTTTTGCCAAGGCGAATGATATCACGCTTCAACCTTTTGAAGTGGTGAAGATTGCTTCGGAGGCAGAGCGAGAATATATCAGACTGAACAACGGGTTGCTGGACCAGGCTTGCATCGCCTTGGGAAAGAAGGATGGTCTCCTGTTTCTGGATTGTGATTCGGACGATTATCGTATCATCAAGCGAAATCCGGAGATGAAGGATTTTGAGATTGGTATTTTCTTCTCGGGCTTGACGAGAAGTCTGGTGAATAGTGATTACAATCTTCGTGTATATGAGTGCAAGACGGCTGCATGGAATGTATTGGCTTACCAGAATCAGCCATTGAAGGAGTTTAACAAGACTTTCCTTCGAGATATTCCTAAGGAGTCGTATGAGGCATGCAGGGACAGAATGCCTGCCCGTTTTGCCCGCAGAGCAGAACATTTCTACTCGGAGTATCGCAGGGTAAGACAGGGTGTGACGGCTTGGGAGACTGGTAATCTGGAACTCTTTGGAAAGTTGTGCTTTGCCTCTTGCGAATCTTCTATCCACAACTATGAGTGCGGTTCTCCAGAATTGATAGCCATCTATGATATCATGCGCAATTTGGAGGGCGTATATGGTGGCAGATTCTCTGGCGCTGGATTTAAAGGTGCTTGCATCGCCTTAGTGAATCCTGCTTGTAAGGAGAACGTGGAGAAGGAGTTGACCCGTCAATATCTGGAAAAATTCCCTGAATATGAAAAGACATTTAAGGTATTCTGGGTGAAGCCGGATGATGGAGCGAGATTTCTTTAAGTTATTAGTGATTAGTTATTAGTAATTATATAGTTATTAGTGATTATTGCATAGATTATGAAGAATATTGTGATAGCGGCAGGATATGCCACAAGATTGGGTGAGTTGACGAAGAACTTTCCAAAACCATTGCTGAAGATTGGTGAGAATACGATATTGGGAAGAATGCTCGATGATATCGATCAAATTTCGGAGATAGATGAGCATATCATCATCACGAACCATAAGTTTGCAGGTATTTTTGAAGAGTGGGCATCCAAACAGAGTTATACGAAGTCTGTTACGATTGTGGATGACGGTACGGAGACAAATGACACAAGACTAGGTGCCGTGTGTGATTTGCTATATGCGATGGACAAGTTGAAGATTGATGACGATATGTTGGTGGTAGCTGCTGATAACATCCTCTTCTTCTCTTTCCAGGAGTTCGTAGATTTCGCCAAGGAGAAGGGTACTTCTTGCATTATGAGCCATGAGCAGCCGAGCATTGAGAAGCTACAGCGCACGGGTGTTATCGTGTTGGATGACAACAACAAGGTGTTGAATATGGAGGAGAAGCCTCAGGTGCCAAAGAGTCATTGGGCAGTGCCGCCATTCTATATCTACTTGAAGAAGGACTTGGATAAGGTAAGACATTCCGTGGAGAATAGTTGTGGCAAGGATGCACCTGGTAATTTGGCTCATTATATGGTGGAACAGGTGGAGATGCACGCATGGAAGATGACGGCAGGAAGATTCGACATCGGAAGTCTTGATACGTATAAGGAGGCTTGCGAAAAGTTTGGGAAATAGAGATTTTGATGATTTTTGCATTTCTAAAATATTGCCTTGTAGATTGCAGAAGTGGTTTATCAGCTGACGCATCTTTATCATCATTTCTTTGATGAAGGAATTGGAATGAGGCAAATCATTGACTATTACGTCGTAATGGATGACTTTTGGAAAGTCAAAGAAAGTTTTTCACAACCATCCCGTCCTTCCTTGCCAAAGGAAGGCTCCACCGCTTTCCCCAAGCCCCTTTTCCCTCAGGGGACAGGAGATGTAACCGCCCTCCGGTGCTCAGAACCGCTACGCTATAAGGATGGCGGGGCATCAAAGCCCTCGCCAAATTGTGCGGGATGGGACCGCCTGGGTGTTAGTGGTGATGCGACTTCTACTGCTTTTGATGTGGTGCAGAAGGAATTGAAGCATTTGGGATTGTGGAAGTTTGCAGGGGCGGTGATGTATGTACTGCATGAGGCTTTGGGATTATCAGAGGAGAAGATGATAGCTCCGATGGATAAGAAGAGAGGAAAGATGTTGTTGGCAGAAATATTGAATGGTGGCAACTTCGGACAATATGATGAGCGATATGGTTTCGGACATAGCACTTTCGGACATAACATGCAGAGAGTGTATCGAGATTTACGTTTGGTAAGATACTACCCTGCCGAGGCACTAAGCGAGCCAATCTTCAGAACTTGGCACTTCTTCTGGAGAAGAAGTAATAAAAAGAGTTGAATTTGAAGAGTATAACATCATGCAAATTATAGAGAACTCTTCTTGTCACAATCATTATGACTGCTTACTTAACTTATGCAAGCAAGCAGACGAATTGGTGATAGCAAGCCCTTTCTGCTTCCCAAACTTTGAACGTTTTGTTTTCAACGTATCAAAGGAGGACGCTACTAGAAAAATCACATTCATCACTACTATGAAAAACGATGAGGTTGTTGAAAAGATAGATTCCTTGTTGTCGTTTCGCAAAGCAATGAAAGAGCATGGTATTGATTGGCAGATACGCATTGACAATATGCTGCATGGCAAGGTGTATATATTCAAGAATAATGATGCTCCATTTGCTGCCATCATAACGTCTGCCAATCTTACGCAACATGGATTAAGGCAAAATCATGAATGGGGATGTCTGGTTGAAGATGCCAAAGCCATTGGCTGTATGGAAAAACAGTTGCTTGTCGATGCTGATATTGAACTGACAAGTGATAAGTTGGAGCTGATAAAGAAAAGAGCTGACAAGACTCGTGAAGAAGGTTGGAAGAAAGTGAAACAGCAAGAGATACAGGTAGATGACATACTCAGACTACCTCAAATACCAAACGGAACAAGATTCTTCATCAAGCCTATTGGTTCTAACAATCACAAAATTTTTGATGGCGACTACTCTGAAAAGTTACAAAAACAACATTTTGCGAATAGATTACCAAAAGCTGTGCGTGTTGGAGATATACTCATTACATACGCTGTTGGTGCAAGAAAAATCATCTCGGTTTTCAAAGTAATGAGTTCTCCCAAACATACCAATATACCAAATGACCGTTGGCCTTGGTTTGTGGAGGTGAATAACCTGACGACAAATTTAGGAAAGACTTGGACAAAGAAGAACCTGAAAGTCATGGACATAGCTAGAGAGTATGCCGAGATATACAAACTACCTGTCACTCAACGTGGTGGGTATAACTTGAACGGATTGATGCTTGGTAATGACAAAATACAACTAGCCGATGAGTTCGGTAGGTACTTGTTCGTCCTTGCAATGAACGCAAACAAAGAATAGCAATATATGGCGAACGGCATTCTCTCCCCTTTTTTATAATGATCTACTTTATAGGAAAGGAGCTTAGTAGTCCGTTTTTATAATATGTGAGAATTATGACAGATAAAAATAATACAAACAAAGAATGCCTTCCCAAGTTGGCGACTGGCATTAGAGGGCTTGACAAACTCCTCTATGATGGTATCAATGTTAATACCGTAGATGGCGATAATAATTTACTTATCGTTATCAAAGGTGACGTGGAGGAAAATGACAAGACTTTGCTTGGTATGCAAATCTTGTATGGATTGGCTCAGTCTATAGAAAGCATCAAAGATGAATATACCAAATTTGAAGGCATTGTCAATCAGCCTGTCATGTATTCTACCTACTACAAAACAGGAATGTTGCAAGAACTATTCTTGGACTATTTCATTTCATCGGGCATCCAAGAGATAATTCGGAAGAAGGCGTCCAAGGACAATGGTGTGGTGTTGGGTTCCAACAAATATGCCAACCTGCTGTTTGATTGCAAAGATATTAAATGTAAACCTATTACACCCTATCATAATATTCCCTTTATTGCCATAGAGGATAAAGTGGATTCGCTGATTGGTGATGGCATTGTGTATTATAACAATCGAACCAATTCACTACACTTCAAGGTTGAGGATAATGACACGAAGTACAACCTCATCTATGAAAGAAAAACGGAATTGGTGAATCTTGCAAAAGGGGAAGATTGTGATGAAAAAATAAGTAGGTTGCATGATTATACTGGACAATATGCCATACCTTTTAAACTTAAAGGATATGAATGTTGCAAGCCTTTGATAAAGGGTGATATATATAATAAGGATATGTTGGCAATAGACATCTCCGATAAGAAAACTGTTGATTCGAATGATATTGACCATATCTTTGACCAGCTGGAACGTGCAAAGATTGGTGTGCTCGTCGTTGACTCAAAGGTTGAGATACCTGAGCATAGAGCCAACATCATCATCAATCTGTCATCACGTTTGGAAGGCAATTTTCTTTTCAAGACCTTGCAAATCACAAAAAGCGACTTGCAGGATTTTATGCCGGGTCTGCACCAATATAAGAAAAGGGACTATGGTATTGAGGTATATCCTCGCCTATCGTTGTATATCGTGGAAAGACGGTATCTGCAAAATTCCTTGGTATATACCCATGCCAGCGTGCTGAACGAGACTTATCAGCAGTATCAAAAACGTCAGAAATACTATCAGGACACTTCTGACAACATGTATGAAGACTATGAAAAGGAATTGGACAAGAAAGAGAATGACCATTTCCGATCCATCTACCCAAAGAACTATATGCAGTTGGTGTCAATAGACTTACTGAACAAGATTTTCATGCCCTTGAATCCATTGAACAACCTGTTGCACAAGTCGGGTGAAGAAAGTGAGTTCTGGGAGAATGAGTATATGTATGGTAATGCTGGGTTTGTGACAGCTGTGATAGGAGAAGCCAACACCTATAAGCGATTCTTGACATTCGGGGGTATCTTTGGTTCTGCTGCAACGAAAGACCATACGCTCATTATCTTGATGAACAAGGAGGAGTCGATGATAAGAAGACGATTGACTTGTCCTGCAAGACCATTGCGAGGCGACATGTATCAAGAATGCAACAATTGCTATAAGTACATTCACTTCATGAACATCTGTATGGGTAATATCACCGCAGAAGAGTTTCTGTATTACTTGGAGAAACAGATAGAGGTGACATACGATGGCAGTTTGAAAAAGCGTATTCGCAGGATTGTGATTGACGATATGCAGATACTCGATTTCTGTTTTCCTCAGCTCAAAAAGGCAGGAGGACTATTCCTCGCAGCTTTGGCGGAAATGTGCAGGGTACATGACATCATACTCTATGTGCTTTGCGACCGCAATGCAGGGATGCTGCCAGCATTGCGTGCTTTGGCAGACAACGTGGTACTGACCAAGAAAGACGAAGATGGACATCCCTTGGTATTCGTGGAGAAGTTTGCCGGGTACTCCAATACACCAAGCAAGATGTATTGCGGCAAGGTGAAGAACATCTACAAACTGTTTAGATGTGTAGAGAATTTTGACAGTAAGGACGTAAGAACGTTTGACTTCCAATCCAACATTGTGGAATTGGAGGACATGGACGTGAACGCATTTATGAACAACGAGAAATAAACAGATATGAGAAAGATAGACAATAGTATATGGTCGTGGCTGAAAGATGAACGAGTCTCGATTACCGGAACGATATTGTGTCCGATGTTGAGCGTTGTAATCCCATTGGTGAATCCGTTGCTGCAAATCGGGTTGAACAATCATGGGATAGTAACGGTTTTGTACTTCTCCCAGTTTGTGTTTCTGATTATCTCCCTCTACTTCATCATGTCGAATAGAACGATGATATTACGACAGTTGAAGGACAAGGAGCAGATGTTAATCAGGTATTTCCAAAAGGAATGCCATATTAGAAATGAAGAGGAATCGCCATTGACGGAACATTTTACGGTGGTGAGTGATACCGTGCAACAATTCTACAAATGCTGGATTGGAATCTGGGTACTGTGGATATTGTACTATGGTGTGGAAAGCATGGACAGGCTATTGCCAGACTCTTGCCATTTCACCGGCATCCAGTTGCATTACGCATTCAAATGTCTCATTGACTTCACTACAAGCATACTGTTGTTTGTTCTCTATCTCATATTGAACAATGTAACCGTATATAGGCAGAAACGTGAAGAGGCGAACCCGAATGAATTGAGATATGGAGGCCTGTTCTTGATAGTCTGTATTTGCATTATCGGAGCCTTGTTTATCTACAGTTTCTCGGTATCTAAGCCGATAATTGCCTATGGGTATATGATGGTGGTGAATCTTGCCTTGGGTACTTTTGCGACCTTTGCGTTTGTCATCCTTCTTGGAAAGTTGAACAGTTTCTATTTACAGATTCCGATTCTGCTGAACCTCATGGTGTACTTCTATGCCATTTCGCAGATGTTCGGGCCGCTAACGATGTTGGCTGATGGTTCAAGCTTCTTCAAAAGTCAGCCTTATGACAGTACACTCTTGCATTTCTTCTTGACGGAAACGGATTATCAGTTTGAGAAAATAAATATCGCTTTCCTGTTTGCATCGCTGTTTGGCAAGTTGTGTCTGGCTATGGTGTTGTACTGGATAGTATATAAGTTCAGATTCATCTACTTCGTGATTACCAAGAGTCTTTCACTGACGGAAACACCAGAGAAGATAAAGGTATTCTGGAGGTATATTGGTGAGAAAGGAGAATGACTGAATTGTAAAATGGAAGTATTTAGAACGAAAGAAACCTTCACACTGTATCAGGAAGAGAGCATCATGTTTACGACCATATTCTCTTTGGCGTTGAGGAAAGCGGGTACAAAGGGGAGTATGGCGATTGCATTTCTCGTACCGTTGGTATGTTATGGGGTGATTGGAGGGTATGCTGCAACAAAAGAAAACTCTTCTGGTGTCGGGAGGGGCTGAAAGAGTGATGAATATTGGGAAAAGCACCTCTACCCCCCCCTTAATGAGTTTGTTTAGGGGATAGTTGTTCTTTTTACTTAAAAAATAAAAGAGATATGAGATTAATAGGAATACATATAGATCAAAAAAATATTCATCCTTTTATTCGTAAATCACTTAAAGATGAATGGTATCCTTTCTGTCGAGGCATTGCTTATCCAATTCAAAAACAGAATGTTATGGACAGCTTTGACGAAACGATGGATGGACTTTATCAGGTGAGAAGCACCTCTAAGATAAAAGTCTCAATCTCGTGTATAGTAGGAAAAAATGGTTCTGGTAAGTCTTCTTTGTTGGATCTCATGTATGCCATCATCAATAATTTTGCATTCAGTCATCTACGAGAGACTGTAAAACAATATGGCGTAAGACTTTATGGTGCTAAAGGTGTTTATGCCAGTTTGTTTTATGAACTGGATGGTAGAATATACGAGATTCGTTGCGAAAATATCAATACTGATTTATATGCCGACGGACAATTTGTTAGTTGCGAGGGAGTAAATGTAAGAAAGATATTGCATGATTTTTTCTTTTATACCATAGCACTTAACTATAGTCTGTATAGCTTTAATAAGCAGGATTATCAAAATCCAGAAGACAAGTCAGTTAATGGATATTGGATAAATGGACTATTTCACAAGAATGATGCGTATCTGACACCGATGTCTTTGAATCCTTTCAGACATGATGGAAATATTGACATCAACAAAGAAAATGGTCTTGCCTTGCAACGACTATCTGCCTTAGCACTTTATTTTGATTCCAAGGGTAAAAATTTTATTCCTGGCTATAGGGCGGTTAGGTTGCGCTACCGGTTACACCCAGAGTACGAAAATTCGCTTGATGAAAAGATTAAGAGGTGGAAAAACTTTAGAGAGATGAAATTCTTTTATCATGAGTTTAAAAAAGCTTATGAGTCTTCAATACAAGGTAGATCATATTTGGGTGATGAACTATATAATGATGTCGTCAGCTATATGGCATATAAAACCTTGAAAATAGGACTTACTTATGCGGATTTCAAACGTGAATTGCTTCCAGACAGGATTGATATGTATTTAGAAAAAGTCACAGAAGACCAATCTCATATAACATATAAATTGAGGCAATGCATGGAGTTTGTCAAGCATAGCATATATGAGCGAGGCTCTGGTATTCACGAAATCAATCTTGTGAACATTCACAATAATAATATCATATCTTCTTATCGGGAAGCATTTGAACTGTTACCACCTTCGTTTTATGATATCGATGTTTTGTTTGAAAAAGAAACGGAAGAGATTTTGGCTGGTTTAAGACAGGGTGATAAATTTTCATTTACGAGTATGAGTAGTGGTGAGCGACAGTTGATGTACTCTTTAAGCGCTATAATGTATCACGTTCAAAACTTGGAAAGCGTGGAAGATGATGCTTGTCGCGTGTCTTACAAACATGTCAATTTGGTATTGGATGAGGTTGAACTGTACAGTCACCCTGAATATCAAAGGACTTTTATTGCAGACTTGCTTGACAGATTATCATGGCTTAAGATCGGCTATCCTATAAAATCAATCAATATATTGCTGGTTACTCATTCTCCTTTTATATTAAGTGATGTTCCGAAAAGCAATATACTTTATCTGAAAGATGGTGAAGCTGTAACCAATACAGATTCGTTTGTGAATACATTAGGAGCTAATGTAAATGACATTCTGCATCAAAGTTTCTTCTTGGAAAACGGATTTATGGGAGAAAATATTCAAAGGAAAATTCAATCTCTTATACGTTTCTTACGGTCAGACGATACGGAGACGATTGAGTGGAACATCGAGCTTGCAACAAAATTTATCGATACGTTGGGCGATGAAGTTGTGGTCTCTCAACTTAGACAACTTCTTGCCAAGAAGCAGATGAAGGACAAATATACCTATCGTTCTTGGCTGGAACAAGAACTTGAAAGATTGAAAAGAGATAAGTCATGAGAAGAATTGTTGTAAATGAAGAAATCAAATTGTTGGCAGAGAAATATGCCAAGGGCTTGGAAATAGGTAAAAATCTCAGTGCAAAGCCTTTGAATAGTCTGAAAGATTTAAAGGAAGCAATGAAGAAAAATACAACAAAAATTGTATTCTCAGCTAAACAATCCAATTCCAAAGGCAATAGGAAAAGAATTTTCTCCGCAACGGAATTACCTCAATATGCAGAATACATACAGACTATAATTGATTTATATTCAAGTATTAATAAGTTGTTGCCTTGGCAATATGATGGTGTTATCCATCGAATGGAACTCGTCTTGAAGCCAGAATATTTAAATGCGGCTGTAAAAATAGCCAAAGCAGATTCTTTCTCTTTTGCAGACCTAATTGTCAAGGCGATGGATTATAAGGGAGTAAGGGAAAATATATTTCCCGATTATATGCGCAATGATACTCTTGGTATTAAGACTTGTGTATATTGTAATGCCCAATTTGCTATAACAGCAGAAACTGAACCGGCATTGACTCCTGCCATGATAAAAAAACGTGGTAAAAGAAGAGGGAGAAAGCCACAGCCTCGTCCTGCAATATTGAGGGCGAATTATGAGTTGGATCATAATTTGCCAAAAAGTTTCTATCCATATCTTTGTACGAATTTCTACAACTTGATTCCTTGTTGTTCTTCTTGTAACAAACATAAAAGTAAATATCCGCTAGATTTTACTCTTTATGCCAAGAATGGTGATGATTTGGAACCGCTTTATTTTGAACTTCCTACGGATGACTTGCTAAAATTTCAACTTCGTCATGTTTGTGGTGGTTTACATGTTGAGCTGAAAGATAGGGTTGGCGGAACTCTTGCAGAAGAGTTTAACAAAAGGTTTGCTATAGATGCTATATATAAGGAGCATTCTGAAGAAATAAGAGAATTGCTGTGGAGGCACTATATATATTCTTCTTCGGGGATAGCTGCCTTGAAAGACGGATTTAAGGATTTGTTTCAAGATGGTTTCGACATAAATAGGTTTATCTTGGGAACTTATGCTGATACCGAGGATGTGTTCAAGCGTCCTTTGACGATGATGAAACAAGATATAATGAAGCAATTGATATAATCATGATATTTCAATATTTATATAAACCGTTTTATGTAATAAGGCAGAACAAAGCTAATTTTACAATATGGTTTTTGTCTACTATTTTGGGGGGAAATCTGGGACTTGCTTCCAATGTGCTGATAAGAAAATACATCAATAATTTATCTCTTATTGATTCTATAGTATTGGATTACCATAGTGGAAGTTTTTACATATTCTCCATCGTCTTGTTGGCTTCTTCTGTTGGAAACGTACTAATTGATTTTCTTTCAAAGAGAAATACTGATTTTAAGTCCCTAAAAGTAGTTTGGCTCGCTCTGACATTTTTGTTGTCATTGCTGTGTAGTTTAGCATATTCTGTATATATATGTGCACAAACGCCACAAATCAACAATGATGTGTCTGGCGATGTTTTACAATTGATACTTTTTCTTCTCTCAATAGTTTTTAGCACTTATTCTTTTTGTTTAGTCCTCATGGATGCGAATGATTCTGCCTTTGCTTCTATAAGCGACCGATATGAAAGACAAGAAGAGAAGAAAATACAAGAAATAAGTGAGAAGGTTTCAAGTATAACTAACGATGGTAATGGTTTGAAATTATGAAAATAGTATTTCCTTATATAGAAATAGAACAACCTATTGGTACTTTTTATATGAGTACCATCAATGCAGAAGTTCTTGCACAAATCGTCTCTATTCAACGTCGAAACGAAAAAAACAAATACTATTTGTTTGGAAATAATAGCCTTCCAAAAGATGAGGAAGGTGTTCAAAGAGAACAATCCAAGGAGCGAGTTGAAAGTATTAGCAAATATTGCCAAGATCCTGATGCAACCTTTCCTACGCCTATTATTATTAGTATATATCGAGATAAAGAATATACAGACAATGGGCATGAGTTCATTTTTGATATAAATGAATATGACACAATAGGAGATGTTATAGATGGTCAGCATCGTTTGTTGGGAATTATGAAATCTAAAAGAGCCGTGGATTTTAATCTACCTGTGGTCTTGATGTTTAATTTGACAATGGAAGAAAAAGCATACGTGTTTTCTATTATCAATAGTACTCAGACCAAGGTAAGTATGAGTTTGATTTATGATTTGTTTGATTTATCAAAAACACGAAGTTTTCAAAAGACAGCTCATGAGATTGCTCGTTCTTTGAATAAAATGAACAACTCGCCATTTTTTAATAGGTTGAAGATGTTAGGCAAAAAAGATGACAATCAATATTATGCAACCTTATCGCAAGGAACTTTTGTAACCCAATTACTTTCATTGATGACGAAAGATCCAAATGGCGAGAGAAGTGCTCTGAAAAGAAATAAGCCATTACCAAAAGATGAACATTTGCCTTTGCGTCAATACTTTTTGGAAGGAAAGGATGATGTTATTCTAAAAATAATTCTTAATTACTTCTCAGCTTTAAAAGTCATATTTCCCGATGAATGGAAAAATCCTGATCGGAACATATTATGGAAGACTACAGGATTTGGTGGCGTAATAAAAGCTTTTCCTAAAATTTATAAATGCGGTATTGTAGAGAATGACTTATCACAATCTTTCTTTGAAAAAATATTTACTTCATTCAAAGAATATATGCAAGTGAACAATAAAGACTTTACGAGTAAATTCTATTCTGGCGGTGGAGAGCAACTTCAAGGAAAGTTATGTCAAGATATTCTTAGGGCTAATAATTTATAAGAATGCTGCTTATGATACGCAATGGTACTGTAGTTGATATTGAAACATACTGTAAAGATAGGAAAAGACCAACCGACAAGGAAAATCTGAGATATATCTTGGAGGTGGGTAATGAGTGTCCCATGTGTGGAAAGATTATAACTGATTTTTCCGCTGATAAACATAAACTTTATGAGATCGCTCATATATTTCCCAATAGCCCGACTGAAAAGGAAAAGTCTGTATTGGCAGACGTGGAAGTGTTGGGTGAAAATTCTGAAAGTTTTGAGAATAAAATAGCATTGTGTAGAGATTGCCATAAAGAATATGATGAGCATAAGACAATAGAAAAATATAATGCAATGCTTAATTTAAAGAAGAAACTTTTACAAAATAACAAGGCTCAAACAGCATTGTCGCATAATGTGATAGAGAAAGAGTTGTTGGATGTAGTTCAACAAATATCTTCTTTATCAACAAATCCAGATTCTATTTCCGAAATGGAACCATTGTCCTATACTGTGATGAGTGTAAAGGCCAAAATACCTTCCAACAATCTTCTTCGAACTGATGTTGAAGGACTGGTTTCAAGCTATTTTTTATATTTGAAAGATTTATTCAAAAATTTGGATGAGGTTAGTTTTGAAACAATTGCTGCATCTTTCAAACATTCGTATTGCCAAGCCCTAAAAGAAAAGTTGGATCAAGAAGAGATTTTTGAGTCACTTATTGATTGGGTGAAATCAAAAACACGTTGTTCAAGAACTGTTGCACGAATCCTTGTTTCATATTTTATACAAAATTGTGATGTGTATGGAAAAATATCCAGATAAATTGTATTCTGTGCCAGAAAGTGTGGTCGGAATCATGCTTCAAATTATAGAGATGATTCCTGATAAAGGAATATTATTGAATGATTTAAAAGAGTTGATGTCAAATGTTGACACTAATGATTTTATAGATGCTCTCACCTGTCTTTATGCCATACAAGCAATAAAATACAATTCATTTTATTTTATCGAAAAATCATGTTGAAAGAAATATTTTGTTCAAAATTTAAACAGCCTAAAATAGTGTTTCATAAGGGACTAAATGTTATCTTAGGCGATGACAATGGTTCCAATTCCATAGGTAAAAGCACGATGCTTCTTATAATAGACTATGTGTTTGGAGGTGATACCTATGCAAAGAGTGATGTAATAGACCATATTGGTCAACATGAAATTTGTTTTTGTTTTGAATTTGGGGAAGTTAATTCCTATTATAAGAGAAAAACTGCACAAAGTAAAACGGTATTTGTGACAGATGCGCATTATGAGAATGAAAAGGAATTATCTTTAGATGATTATAGAAAAATATTACTCCAGTTTTATAACATACATGATGAAAACGTATCCTTCCGCAATATTGTAGGCCTATATTCTCGCATTTATGGCAAGGATAATTGCAATGAAAAATTTGTGTTGAGTGCAAATTCTAAACAGTCTTTCGATGATTCAATATCGTGCCTTATTAAAATCTTTGGTAAATACCCTGAGATACAAAATCGAAAAGAAGCAAAAAAAAATTGTGAAGAACGGTATAAAACTTTTTGTGCTGCTGTTAAAATGGATTTCATAAAAGTGTATTCAACTAAAAAAGATGTTGATAAAGCCGAAAAAACATTGTTGCTTGAAAAAAATGATTGTTTAGCACTAGAACATCAACTGTTAACAGATACTTCTGTGTTAACTCCTGTTCAACTTCAGACAATTTCTGATTTGAAGGATGAAATGGCAAGAGTTTTGGCTTTGAAATTTTCTCATAGAAGTAAATTAGGAAAATTACAGGTCAATATAGGAAAGCTAAAGAAAAAAGTTGCCATTGATATAGAAAGACTTCAAATTTATTTTCCTTCAATCAATATAAAAGAGATTGAAAAAATCAATGAATTTCATGAAGGCTTAGTTTATGAACTTAACAAGACAATTCTCAAACAAATCACAAAAGAAAAAGAAATATTAGAATCAATAGAGAAAGAAGAAGAGGTAATAAGAAATAAGATAGATTCCGTTATTTCACTGAACCAAGCAAACAAAGTTGTTTTGGATAAACTTATTGAGTTGAGAAAAAGTGTTGATAATAAAGAAAAGGCAATCGCTGATTATAAGAAACGTGAAGACTTGAAAGCAGAGAAAAAAGATGCAAAGGATATGTTTGAGAAAACTCAAAATCTGATTCTTGCTGACATTCAGAACAAGTTGAACAATGAGATTTCAATCTTGAATGAAAAGGTTGAAGGAAAAGAAAAGCAAGTTCCTTTGTGTTCGTTGTCATCAAAGAGCTATACATATTTATGTCCTGATGATAGCGGAACTGGAACAAACTTTAAAAATTTAGTTTTATTTGATTTGGCTATATTGGCTTTGACTAGGCTTCCACTTGTCATGCACGACACATTACTTCTTAAAAATATTGAGAAAAAGAGAATGGATGCTATCATGAAATTATATTCGCAAGAAAAGAAAAAACAAATATTTATTTCTTTTGATGAATTGGCAGATTATAGTCCTACAACACAAAAGATAGCTGAAGAAAATAAAGTCCTCACTTTATCTCCTGGAGGGAATGAATTGTTCGGAATATCTTGGAGTAAGAAAAAAACAGAAAAACATAATTAGGGCAAAAATAGACGATGATACAATCCTACACAAAATATAAACAATTTCACTCCTTGGTTGTTGCCAAGGAGAATGGGAAAGCTGTGAGAAGTGGCTTGGACTTTCTGCGCTTCGTGGCAAAAGAATACAGCCGCTTGGAAGTGTATAACAACCAAGAATGTGATGGTGACGATTTCTTCACTTTTCAAGTGGAGAAAGAACTGGCACAGGTGCTGAGAGATGAAGCCACTCCGATAGAATCTGTTGCTACGGCACAGAAAGAGATGGCTGAGATTGAGAAGATGGAGGCATACGATGATTATTGCCTGTGCTTCTTTGACCATGTCCGTGAGGCCATCAACTTCCGATTGGCGGATGCGGATACATACCTTGCAGACCTTGACAAACAGATAAAGCATCATACATATGAATACAAGAGATTGGTGAATGACGAGAACTTTGACCAGTTGAGTTCGCTATTCCGATTTGAGGAGTTGGGTAAGTTGCTCATCAAGAAGATTGAGTATCTGCGGACTCATGGTAGAGTGTCTGAAACGGATGCAATCATGGAAGAATACAAGTATGTACCTGATGTCTGCTCCTTCAAAATCAATGAACTTCTTGAAAAGGGTTTTGAGAATGATGCCTTGAAAGAGATAGACAAAGCGATTGCTGTGTATGGAGATGATGGATACAATACCACAGAGTCTTGGCATTTGCAAAAGATCAGAATTTTGGAAAAGCGTAATGACAAGGCTGGTATTATCGAGGAATATCGCAGATTGTTCCGTCAGTTCTTGGTGGACAAGCGACCTTACTTCGAGAAGTTGAAAGAGTTGGTAGCCAAGGAGGAATGGGATGAATTTGTTGTGAAACTCTTCGGGGATATTCCACATATCACGGATGATGATTGCATCGAAGTTTGCGACATGATTGTGGAGGAAAAGAAGTATCAGTGCCTCCTGAAGATTCTGATGGACAACAGAATGTCGTTCAGCCGAGTGGCACTCTTCAAAAAGTATGCGCATTATATGAGCGAGGAAGACCAAACCATTTATACCAAGCATGTTATTGATGATTTGCGTAAGCATTTGAGTTATGCAAAATCGAAGAGCTATGGCTATATCGTGGATGACATCAAAGGTATGTACACTTGTTGTGAAGTTTCCAAGAAACTCATCTTGGATTTTGTGGAGGAGGTAGAATACAACTACGGCAATCGTCCTGCCTTGATGCGATTGCTGAGAAACTGATTATTTTGATTTAGAACATATACTATGGTTATACTGAAGAATTTACCATTTAAAGATAAGCTCAACTTGGCGATGATGATTGAATACGACACAAAGAAAGTGATTCAAGAACATGCAAGGTTGATAAATGTAAGTTTGCCATCATCCTATCGTAAAGGAGAAATGGCAGAAGGACTTGCTACATTGTTTCAGCATGATCCTTTCTATACGGTCAACCAATTGCCGATGGATGAACAGAAATTAATTGCTCAACTCATCAATCTGAAATTTGATGAGTGTGTTGAAGTGCCAAGAAATGGCGAGAAGCATCTGATGATGCAGAAAGTTCATTTGGTGGTGACATACGAGGATGGCAATACTTGGAAGTTATTTATGCCTGATTGCGTAAGGACAATACTAAGAGATACTACGGAAAGTCAGATAGGTGATATTCCCGGCATGATGGAATATCGCAAAGTATTGGAAAGTTTGACGGAATGTAACATCAAGTTGCAGGAAGTTATGGACAAAGAGGCAGGCAAAATACCTATGTCGCAAGCCTCGAAAATGATTCTGAACCAACTGGAGAAGCAATATATAGAAAAGCGTGAGGAACTTCGCAAAATTCAAGCGAAATATTCATGGGCTTCGGACAAGAAAAATCCAGTACAGCAGAGCATTGCTGATGCCTTGATGTATATCGGATTTATGAAATTGGTATAACATCATTATTGGTTCTTTGAAATAATTAATGAAGGAAATCAAGCTATTTGATTACCAAGAGGATATGAAGGAACGGATTGAGAAGGCGTTGCGCCTTCATCGGTCCGTGATGGCACAAATGCCAACCGGAACAGGCAAGACATACCTGTTAACTGCAGTCATAGACTCTTTCGTGAGCAACAATCCAAAGGAGGATGTATGGATTGTAGCCCATAGAAGAGAGCTTGTTTCGCAGATAGACGAAACCGTAAGAAAGTTCCATTCTTATTCCGCATCAAACACCTCTTCCCTATTATCATCAGTCAAGGCGATGTCCATTCAGTGGCTGATGAGACACTATGACGAGATAGAGGAAGAGCCAGGAATGATAGTGATTGACGAGGCGCACCATGCGCTTGCCAAGACCTATAAAGAGATGTGGGAGAGATTCCCGAAAGCTAAGTTCCTGGGGCTGACGGCGACACCTTGCCGATTGAATGGTAAGGGATTCACAGACCTGTTTGATGTGTTGGTGCAGTCATGGGCTGTTCCTGAGTTTATCAGCAAGGGAAGATTGGCAACATACGATTTCGTGAGCATCAAATCGGATGGTGTGACGCAACGGCTCATCGACTCCTTGCAGAAGCGAGGGGCTGATGGTGACTACCAGAACAAAGAAATGGATATGTTGCTGAATAAGAAGCCGAGTATCGAAAGGCTCTATCGGAGTTTGGAAGAATTTGGTAAGGACAGAAAGGGAATCGTGTATGCTATCAATATCAGTCATGCCCAGAAAATCACAAAACTGTATCAGGAAAATGGCGTGAAAGCCATAGCCATAGACTCGAAGACTCCTGCCACGGAAAGACAACAAGACATTGAAGCCTTCAAGAAAGGTGACATCCAAGTGCTGGTGAATGTGGATATCTTCTCGGAGGGATTTGACTGTCCGGATGTGGAGTTTGTGCAGTTGGCTCGACCTACGCTGTCGCTTGCCAAGTACCTGCAGATGGTGGGACGAGGATTGCGAGTAGCTAAAGGAAAGAAGAACTGCGTGATTATAGATAACGTGGGACTGTATCGGGTATTTGGGTTGCCTTCTCAAGTATGGAACTGGAATGCTATGTTCGAAGGAAAGCTGAAAGTTGGCAAGAAAAAAGAGACAGCCAAGGAAAGAGAGTTTTTCCTGATGAACGAGGTGCAAGACGATATTCAGATTCATCCAGACTCAGAAATGATGATGGTGATGAGCCATGAAGAATTGCTCCAAACGATACAGTATCGTGAGTTTGTAGATAGCAAAGGGGAGTTTGCCATCATCAAGCTGCCTAATGGAAAGATGACGGTAGTGAACCGAGAAGGAGAACAAGTACTGGAGCCAGGCGATTACTATGACATGAAGCTGTTGGATGGAAACATCCTGTTCTACCGACCTCGCAGAAAGGAGGTGTGCTATTATGACCTGTTGGCAAAAGCTGTCATCGACGATGGCACTAACGTTGCTGAAGCTCCCCATGTTGTCAACATAAAAGGATGGGAATTTATAGAATATAACGACATCTTCATGTCTCGAACCCAAGAAGAATTTTCTCTGCCCTATCGTCCTTCACAATATGATTTTCTGAATCATAGCTACTATATGATATTCAGATTCAGACCTTCTGCTATCGGTTGTCAAGTATGGTACCATTATGAGGGTGGTGAAGGGAAGATGCGCCTAAGCTATGAAGATAGTAGGAATGTGTGCTTCCTGCGTAATGATTACGAACATGTGTATTGGTTATGTGCTGTTCTGTACGGTGAACATATCGTTGTCATGGACAGCAAGCAGGACTACTACCTGGTAGATTCAAATTTGAAGAAGACCTATATAGGGTGCAATAGCCCAAAGAATGAAAATGAAGATTTGAATTTTGTGATGCCTCGACTTGGCAAGAAATACTATCATGAGGCGATGCTGCAAAAGAAGAAAATGGAAGCAAGCGAGATGCTTCTTTTGCATGAGAAGTCTGAGGCAGGACATGTGGAATTGTATCAAGCAGGAAAGAAATGGGGTGTGAAGGTAGATGGTAGAGTTATCGTGCCACCCCTCTACCATAGTATAGCGCAACCTGTCGGTGCCTATTGCGCTTTTGAACAGGTTCCCAGACATTGGGGTGTTATGACATTGAAAGGAAAAGTGATTGTTGATGCCAAATATGAGAAGGTAGAGATTCGTGACAATGGAATCGCCGTGGTAACAGGCATCACGGGAAAAACACAGACAATCAATCTGAAATGACGAAAGATATTCAGCTTTTTGATTATCAGGAGGACATGGTGAAGAGAGTGCAAGAAGCATTTAGACACCATGACTCAGTGATGGTACAAATGCCGACAGGTACGGGAAAAACGTATCTGCTTGCCGCCCTCGTCGGTTTGTTCTTGAAAGAGGAAGTGTGGGTGGTAGCCCATCGTCGTGAACTCGTTTCACAAATCAAGGACACCTTGGAAAGATTCTTCCCTTCCCTAAAATCCACCTCCATCAAAGTGACATCGATACAATGGTTGTCGAGACACTATGGAGAGATGGAAGAGAAGCCGGGGCTGATAGTGATTGACGAGGCGCATCATGCTTTGGCTGAGACATACGCTGAAGTGATGAATGCCTTTCCGAAGGCGAAGAAGTTGGGACTGACTGCTACGCCCTATCGTTTGAACGGCAAGGGATTCACGGACTTGTTTGACACCTTACTATGCTCATGGAGTATGGAGAAGTTTATTGCCGAAGGACGATTGAGCCTTTATGACTACTACTCCATCAAGCCAGACAGTGCTGACCAGCTGCTGATAGACTCGTTGCAGAAGCGAGGGGCTGATGGTGACTATCAGCAGAAGGAGTTGAACGAGGTGATGGATGTGAAGCCATCACTCGAAAGACTATACCTTACTATCAAGGAGTATGTGCCAGGAAAGAAAGGTATCGTATATGCTATCAGTATTCAGCATGCTAAGCATATTACAGAGTTCTATCGGGAGAATGGCATCAAGGCTGTAGCGATTTCGAGCCAGACACCGCTTGCAGAGCGACAAGAGCTTATTGAAAGATTCAAATCTTCCTCGCTCTCCTCTTCCCTAAATTCCACTTCTGATGATATAGAAGTGTTGGTGAGTGTAGATTTGTTCTCGGAGGGCTTCGATTGTCCTGATGTGGAGTTCATACAGTTGGCAAGGCCTACGCTGTCATTGGCTAAGTATATGCAGATGGTGGGACGAGGACTGCGAGTGGCAGAAGGTAAAGATTACTGCGTGATACTGGACAACGTGGGACTGTATAAGCGGTTTGGATTGCCATCTGTGGACAGAGATTGGCAGAGTATGTTTGAAGGACGTACGTCTCTTGAAGACATTCTGCAAGAGACGTGTATGCATGTCAATAGTCACAACTGTAGGATGGACTTGATAATGGATGGTGATGAGGAGATGATGAAAATCATCAACCATGAGCGTCAGCAGCAGTTGATTATGGACACCTATGGCTATCAGATTGTAGAAGACGAAAAAGGACTGAAGGGCATTAAGGATAAGGATGGCAAGATGATATTGGAATGCCAGTACAAGAAGATAGAAGTGAACAATGATGGTTTTGCCTATTGCTATATAAGAAAGAAAGTAGGTCGGAAAGAATGGATAGACTTGCAGAACAGATTATGGTTTGCCAATAAGCCACAAAGTGTGAAACTGATGGGCATCGACTTCTGTACAGAGGACGGCAAAAAGCTGTACCCACGCATCCTATCGAAGTATATTGATGAAAAGACCTATCTGACGGTAAAGACCTTGGAACTGCAAGTTGGAACAGGACTGAGTTGGAAGCATAGGTTTATTCCTTGGGACGAACCGAATAAGGTGTATCTGTATAAAGAAGGAGAAGGCAACTCACGACTGTATGTTGATGAGAATGAGCAATATTATGTGCAGAAAAATATCGGCAGTCAATTGGAGAAAGTGGATTCTCGTGAGGAGTTGGCTGAGTTTGCTCTAAAAGACAAAGAAGAAAGGAAGGAGAGTTTAGAAAAACTTAAGAATTCATATAAACATTATGAATATTATCCTGTCGATAATCTCTATCCTATCAAGAAATATCTTGGAACGGCGAAAGACAAGATAACAATAGAAAAAGACGGCATTTGGCATGTAGAGGATGCACAGGTTAATGAAAGCTATTGGGTTGACCCAATCACACACAGGAAACATTATACAAGACCTGTCCTGTTCAAACGTGGCTATCTGAACATCTTAAGGGAAGGCGACTGGTGCTTTGTGAGAAACATCCCCGGACTCAGAGACAGACCATTAAGACAATGGGAAATTGTGGCAGATGACAACATCTGTGTCATCAATAATAAGTATCTGATAGAGAAAAGTGAGACTGACCAATGGTACAAGATATGCAGGAGAACAGATGACTTCAGTTACTTTTCTGTTCTGGCATGCTTTTATGAAAGTGAATACATCAAGGATGATACGGAGATTCAAATTACTCAATTTGATGGCGAGGGTTTGAAAATAACCCAAGAAGGAATGCCTTATACACCACTTGTGATAAAAACGTATAAAAGAAGTAGGTGGTTGTGACAAAAACAGACCGATGTGTACAAGAGTTCATATCGGTCTGTTTTTTATTTATGTTCTTTGTTTTACATATTTATTTGACATATTAACACAAATAACCTTAAAAAGAAAGGTGGCAAGACTTGTTTATCAAAGAAAAACTTTATATTTGCAGATTATTTAAGTATAAATTATGGCGATGTTACAAAGACAAACATATATAAATGATATTGTGAACAGACTGTCAGGCTTAGCAAGCAGTGTAGAATTACGTGGTTTGCTAAACCTGTTGGATTTGCATGTCATATCAGAAGACTTCTATGTAGATCTTTTGAATCTTATATATGGCTGGAAACTTCGCAATGCAAATAGTTTGCAACAAAATGCACCAGGAATTGATTTGGTTGATGATTCCAATCGTATATTGGCACAAGTGACAGGTACAAGTACCAAAGGAAAAATCGATCATTCTTTGAAGGAGATTCCAGAGAAATATACTGGTTATCATTTTTATTTTGTGCCAATTGTTATCGACGCAAAGGAGCAGCGAAAGTATAAATACAACCCACCTCATGAGGTTGTGTTTAATCCGAAAACAGATATTTTGGATATTCATTTCATTGCGAACAAAATAAAGGGTATGCCAAATATTGCGGACATCGATACAATAGCAATGTTCATAAAAAACAATATTCAAAATGATGTTCCCGATACTACACAGTTAACTTCTGGGCTGAACTACATCATTAGTCAGTTAGCAGAAGATGATTTAAACGAATGTGATTTTGATATGACTGAATTTGAAATAGAGGCAAAAATAAGTTTCAACAACTTGTCTATATATTCAAAAGATGCCATAGACCAATATAAAATTTATTATATCAATGTGCAGGAAATCTACAGCGAATATGCTAGACAAGGAAAAACCAAAAGTATGGCTGTGCTGCAGAAATTGCATAGGATATATGTTGGGTTGAAATCACAGGCAAGTGGCGATGCTTTGTTCATTGCAATTAAAAATGAAATCATTAATCAAATAGGTAATAA
>ERZ1027266.660-NODE-660-length-22441-cov-10.015590_pt1 | contig 22441 bp, 15 predicted proteins | sample MGYA00519257_ERZ1027266 | MGnify/ENA primary metagenome ERZ1027266 (study PRJEB26926, sample SAMN06164683) | human gut metagenome | biome: ENVO:00009003; feature: ENVO:2100002; material: ENVO:00002003 | host: Homo sapiens | place: USA | collected 2012 ... | reverse complement strand
TAGAGTTCGTCGGCAGCGTCAGATGTGTATAAGAGACAGTATTTATATTATCTATTATAAGTTCATAGGTTAGTTACTTGAGTGGTTAACCATGCAACCATACCGCAAATATGAGCGAAATTAGCTGTGTAGCAGCGATGCTAAACAGAGTGCAGATAAAGTACAAATATCGTGCGGTTTTGCGAATGTGTGTGGTGGTTCTGGATAGTTACGATAATAAAAAGTACAACAAGTAGGTAATTGCGGAACAAGTGCGCACTCCTGATTAAAAAGCGGTAAGAATTCTGCAACGGAATAATTAATGAAGATGATAACATACGTTCCGGTCATTCCATGGCTGTTCAGGGATATGCCACTATACAAAGCAAAAGCTCTGGAAATCAACTCCATACTTTAATGGTATTTGATGGTTGGAATGAATATGTACGATATTTAAATTTAGATTTTGGAAACTGGACTGATTTGCGAGGTACAACTTTTAATGGATAAAAAAAAGCGACTACTTATTCTAATATTTGTATTAATATTAAGCGGAATTGTTGTGATATTCATACATAAAAATGGTTCCATGAAAGGAGATTCTATTATGGAAGAAAATGCTATTTCCGGAGATGATAATACTCATTGGTTCCATTCAAACGGTATCATCACATCCATAGATAACTCTCAAAAAAAAATCTGTGTTGATATCAGTCAAAAAAATAATTTTTTTGATGGTACCAATATTACATTAAATTGCAACAAATCATCTCTCGACATTACACATTTAGAGGCTGGTCAAGAAATTACTTTCTATTTCTTTGAGAATAATGTACTTGACACTGAAGTTGCAATAGAGAAACTAAATATCGTTACACCATAACCTTTAGGGATTAGATAGTGTTCATCTAATCCCTTTTATTATGCTATGACATAATATTGGCACATCTCTGTGATTGAAGTGTAAATTTACACATGCTACAATAAGTATTGCTTATAGTTTTCTTTATTTTCAGCACCTATAAATGGTGCTTTTTTGTACCCGTAATTCATTCAATCACTGACAACTTGTTCTAAGTATTTTATACGTACAGCATACTTAACCATATACCAAACGTAAACTGTACATACAGCCATACGTATAACGTTTTCTATTTGTATAGAAAAGAGGCGGAGCATGTGAATGAAATTCTGAATCAGGAGAAATCAATCTATATTCAGATAAGCGAAATGATAGAAAACGACATACTGCGGGATGTGCTTTTGGAGGATGAGCGCGTGCCGAGCACAAACGAGCTTGCAAAGCTGTATGCGATAAATCCGTCTACAGCGGCAAAGGGCATAAATATACTTGTGGATGCAGGAATTTTGTATAAGAAAAGAGGGATTGGAATGTTTGTGAGTGACGGAGCAAAGGAAGTAATAAGGACAAAGCGGAAAGCCCGTTTTTGTTGAAGCTGAACAATATGACGTAGCGAAAAAATAAAAACTAGAAAATTTTCGTCTACATGACGAAAAACAGTAAAATTTTTAATGTTTATCGAAAAATATTCTATAGTGATTCCCGAAATATTTTTGTATACTAGCCTTACCAACAAAACAAAGGGGGACAAAAATATATGAAGAAAAAATTTGTTGCAATCATGATGGTAGCTGCTATGGCAGCGTCAATGGCCGCTTGTGGATCAGATGGGGGTTCTTCTGGTACACAGAAAGGGGGAAGCAGCACATCGACATCTGATGTTGCAAACAAGGACAAGCCACTTGTGTGGTTCAACCGTCAGCCATCAAACAGCTCAACAGGAGAGCTTGACACAACAGCACTCAACTACAACAAGGATACCTATTATGTAGGTTTCGATGCTAATCAGGGAGCTGAACTTCAGGGAGAAATGGTAAAAGAGTATATCGAGAAGAACATTGATACGATCGACAGAAATGGGGATGGCGTTATCGGATATGTACTTGCAATCGGTGATATCGGACACAACGATTCAATTGCAAGAACAAGAGGTGTTCGTAAAGCTCTTGGAACAGGCGTAGACAAGAGCGGCGAGATTGACAGTGCTCCGGCAGGAACAAACTCAGACGGAAAAGCAGCTGAGGTTCAGGACGGCAAGATTACTGTAAACGGCAAAGACTATGTAGTAAGAGAGCTTGCTTCACAGGAGATGAAGAACTCAGCAGGAGCTACATGGGATGCAGCTACAGCAGGAAATGCAATCGGAACATGGTCATCATCATTTGGCGAGTCAATCGACGTAGTTGTTTCTAACAACGATGGAATGGGAATGTCAATGTTCAATGCATGGTCAAAGGACAACAAGGTTCCAACATTCGGATACGATGCCAACAGTGATGCAGTAGCAGCTATCGCAGAGGGCTATGGCGGAACAATCAGCCAGCATGCTGACGTTCAGGCTTACCTCACACTTCGTGTACTTAGAAACGCACTCGATGGTGTAGATATTGATACAGGTATCGGCACAGAGGATGATGCAGGAAACGTATTAAGCGATGATGTATATGTTTACAAGGATGATGAGAGATCTTACTACGCATTAAACGTAGCAGTTACAGCAGATAACTACAAGGATTTCACAGATTCAACAGTTGTATGGGCACCTGTTTCAACACAGCTTGATTCAGCAAAGCACCCTACAAAGAAGGTATGGCTGAATATCTACAATGCTTCAGATAACTTCTTAAGCTCTACATATCAGCCACTCTTACAGAAGTATGATGATCTCTTAAATCTTGATGTTGAGTACATCGGTGGTGATGGACAGACAGAGTCTAATATCACAAACAGACTTGGAAATCCAAGCCAGTACGATGCATTCGCAATCAACATGGTTAAGACAGATAATGCAGCTTCTTATACAGCTCTTTTGAACCAGTAAAAGTATTTAAAGCACTTAGTTGGGGAGGGAAAAATCTCTCCCCAAAATAAAGTGTATACAGACGACAGCAAATATAGAGTTAGGAGCAGGAAGTATGGGCGATAAGAATAATGAAAACATCTTATCGATTCGTGGCATGAGCAAGTCATTTGGACGAAACAGGGTTCTTGACCACATCAATTTAGATGTGAAAAAAGGTACTGTAATGGGTCTCATGGGGGAGAACGGAGCCGGTAAGTCGACAATGATGAAATGTCTTTTTGGTACATACCAGAAGGACGAGGGAACTATATATCTGGACGGAAAAGAGGTAAGCTTTTCGGGTCCTAAGGATGCACTGGAAAATGGAATAGCGATGGTGCATCAGGAGTTGAACCAGTGTCTTGAGAGAAATGTCGTAGACAATCTGTTTCTCGGAAGATATCCGGTCAATTCATTTGGTATGATTGATGAGGGACGCATGAAAAAAGAAGCGTCTGAATTATTCAGAAAGCTGGGAATGACAGTTAATCTCGAGCAGCCGATGAAAAATATGTCAGTATCACAGCGACAGATGTGTGAGATTGCAAAGGCAATATCATACAACTCAAAGGTTATAGTATTGGATGAGCCTACATCATCACTTACGGTACAGGAGGTTGAAAAGCTGTTCCAGATGATGAGGATGCTTCGTGACCAGGGTATTTCACTTATCTATATTTCTCACAAGATGGATGAGATTTTTGAGATATGTGATGAGATTTCGGTTCTTAGAGATGGAAATTTGGTCATGACAAAGAGCACAAAAGAAACAAATATGAATGAACTGATTGCAGCGATGGTTGGACGAGTACTGGAGAACAGATTCCCTCCGGTAGACAACAAACCAAAGGATGTAATCTTGTCAATACAGCATCTTTCGACAAAGTACGAGCCACATCTGCAGGACATCACATTTGATGTGCATGAGGGGGAGATATTTGGACTATACGGACTTGTCGGAGCAGGTCGTACAGAGCTTCTTGAGACGATTTTCGGAATCAGGACAAGAGCTGCGGGACGAGTATATTTTAAGAACCAGCTTATGAATTTCACCTGTGCAAAGGAGGCTATGGACTATGGCTTCGCACTTATCACAGAGGAAAGAAAAGCAAATGGACTTTTCCTTAAGGGAAACCTCACCTTTAACACAACAATCGCAAATCTCGGTGCTTATAAGAATGGACCGGCACTTTCAGACAGCAAGATGACAAAGGCCACCTCTGATGAGATAAAGATTATGCACACAAAGTGTATGGGACCGGAGGATATGATTTCGGCTCTGTCAGGAGGAAACCAGCAGAAGGTTATCTTTGGTAAATGGCTTGAAAGAGGACCGCAGATATTCATGATGGATGAGCCTACAAGAGGTATCGATGTAGGTGCCAAATATGAGATTTACGAGCTGATAATCAATATGGCAAAGCAGGGTAAGACAGTCATTGTAGTTTCATCTGAGATGCCTGAGATCCTTGGTATAACAAATCGTATCGGAGTCATGTCAAACGGACGACTCTCAGGAATTGTCAATACAAAGGAAACCAATCAGGAAGAACTGCTGAGACTCAGTGCAAAGTACCTATAATAAAGGGAGAAGACGGATATGGCTAATAGTAAGATTTTAACGGCTGAGCAGGAGCACACTCTGCGCCAGCCTATCGACGAATATGTTGGTGGAATACAAAAAGAAATTGATGCACTCAGAAAAGACGGAACTACAAAGGTTGTAGAGTGTCAGTCAGCGATAGCAGGCATCAAGAGAGATAAAACTCTTTCAAAGGGCGAGAAAGAGTCAGAAATAGCAGCCTGCGAGAAAGAGCTTGCAAAGGCAAAGGCTGTTGAGGCAAAGAACAAGGATGAGATTTCAAAGCTCATTGCCAAGGCTGAAAGCTATTTAAAGGAAAATTTTGATTCAAAGTATTACAATGCCGTTAAGGCAAGCTGTGAGGCGGAAAAGGCAGAGGCGCTTGCTGCTCATAATGAGAGAATGGCAGAGCTTGATAAAAAGCACAAGGCTGCTCTTGCAAAGACATCAGACAGTACTGAGATAAAGGAAGAAAACTACGTACACAAGAATCGTATTTCCAATGAGAAGCTTGAGCTCGAGAAAGAGTATCAGACGATCAAGGACAAAAAGCATGAGGCATACAGCTACAAGTATCACCTGATTGATATGCTTCGTCTTTCAAAGTTCACATTTATGGAGAAAAGAGCTCAGAAATGGGAGAATTACAAGTATACGTTCAATAGGAGAAACTTCCTGTTACAGAATGGTCTTTATATTGCAATTATACTTATATTCATAGCGCTTTGTGTCATAACACCGATAAAGAAGGGCACACCTCTTCTGACATACAACAACATACTGAATATTCTTCAGCAGGCTTCACCGAGAATGTTCTTAGCACTTGGTGTTGCAGGACTTATCCTCTTAACAGGAACGGACCTTTCTGTTGGACGAATGGTTGGTATGGGTATGACAACAGCCACAATCATCATGCATCAGGGTATCAATACAGGCTCTGTATTCGGTCATATATTTGACTTTACAGGAGTACCAACAGGTGCAAGAGTGGTTATCGCATTACTTGCATGTATCGTGCTTTGTACATTCTTCACAAGTATTGCAGGATTTTTTACAGCGAAGTTTAAGATGCATCCGTTTATTTCAACCATGGCCAACATGCTTGTTATCTTCGGTATCGTAACATATGCTACAAAGGGAGTTTCATTCGGTGCTATTGAGCCGGTTATCCCTAACATGATTATTCCAAAGGTAAATGGTTTCCCAACCATCATCATCTGGGCAGTAGCAGCAATCGCAATTGTATGGTTTATCTGGAACAAGACAACATTTGGTAAAAACCTCTACGCAGTAGGAGGAAACCCGGAGGCAGCAGCAGTTTCAGGTATCTCAGTATTTGCAGTAACTCTCGGCGCATTCGTGATGGCCGGTATCCTTTATGGATTTGGCTCATGGCTTGAGTGTGCAAGAATGGTTGGTTCAGGTTCAGCAGCTTATGGACAGGGCTGGGACATGGACGCAATCGCAGCCTGTGTAGTTGGTGGTGTATCATTCACAGGTGGTATCGGTAAGATATCAGGTGTTGTAACCGGTGTATGTATCTTCACAGCACTCACATACTCTCTTACAATCCTTGGTATTGATACAAACCTTCAGTTCGTATTCTCAGGAATTATCATTCTTGTAGCAGTTACACTTGACTGTCTGAAATACGTTCAGAAGAAATAATATCGCAAGAAAATTTCTTTTTCATACTTCCAAAATGATCAGCAGAGATGTCAGGGTGGCATCTCTGCTTTTTGCTTTAATAGTTACACTTTTATTTATGTAAAGCTACAAAAGAATTTATCAGATGTGGTATAATACTATACAGACACATTTTAATATCCGGGGGATAAATTTATGCTACACACGGATTTTATGGTGTATGCAGTTCAATAATTACAAGCAGGGAGAAGACATAAAATGTATACATTATTACTGGTTGATGACGAAGAGGATGTAATAGAGGTAATCGAGAGAAAGGTATCCTGGGAGCAGATTGGTTTTCATGTGGTAGGACATGCGGGAAATGGCTTCAAGGCGCTTGAAATGATGGAGGACATGCAGCCGGATGTTGTGATGACTGACATACGTATGCCTTACATGGACGGACTTGAGCTGTGCAGTAACATCAGGCAGAGGTTTCCTGCGACGAAGCTATTGCTATTCACAGGATTTGACGATTTTGAGTATGCAAAGGAGGCAGTACATCTCGAGATAGAGGAGTATATTTTAAAGCCACTCAATCTGGCTGAAATCACGGAGGTATTCAAAAAGCTTAAGACAAAGCTGGATGATGAGCTGAACGAGAAGAAAAACACAGACATATTGAAGCAGTATTATGCAGCATCACTGCCTGTTTTGCAGTCAAACTTTTATACGACACTTATCGAGGGACGCATACCGGAAAATGAGCTGGGCAGGTACATGCGTGACTATAAGATTGTGCTTGAGGGACCATATTACTGCTGTATTATCATACATACCTCCGCAAGTCAGATGCCGCAGGGCATGGATATCAGACTGCTTGCAGTGTCAGTAGAGCGACAGGCACAGGCTGATTTAAAGGAGCGCTGGAATGGCAGGATTTTTAACTATCTCGGTGATACGGTCATGATAGCCCAGCTTATGCAGCAGGAGGATATCTCTGAGCTGACAGATGAGTGCGACAGATTCTGCAAATATGTAAATCATGTAATGGGAGCAAAGGTAACTGTCGGAATCGGACAGGTGTGCGAAAATGTACAGGAGCTGGTGAGCTCTTATCAGAGTGCGAGGGAGGCAGTATCCTACAGGGTGCTTTATGGCAGCAACAGGGCAATAAACATGACAGAGGTTGAGCCACAGCGACGTATATCAAAGGATGGCGATGAGGGAAATGAGCTGTCATATTTATTTAAAATGATTTGTATCGGCAAGATAGAGGATGTGGGACAGGCTGTTGAAGCGTATATGCAGCACAATTTTATGTCGCAGCAGTCACTTGAGAACTACCATGTGGCAGTAATGGAGCTTATCAGTGAGCTATATCACTTCATGAGCAATAATGAGCTAAATGCGCAGGAAATATCGGGAAGTGTAGGCAGGCTTTATAATGAGCTCTCCAATTTTGAGCCGGTGGTGCTCAAGCAGTGGCTTTTGGATTTTTCAAGCAGGCTGCACGATGATATGGCTGATGCCAGATACAACTCCAAGAAGTCACTCATAGACAGTGCAAAGGATTATGTGCACAGGAATTACAGAAGTGTGGACCTTGGACTTGACGATACATGTAAGGAATTAGGAGTATCTAACTCGTATTTTTCAAGTCTGTTCAAGAAGGAAACCGGCAGCTCGTTTGTGGAGTATCTGACTGATTACAGAATGGACAAGGCTGCCAGAATGCTTGTGGAGACAGACGACAAGAGCTATGTCATAGCCCAGAATGTAGGCTATGCGGATCCGAACTATTTCAGTTATGTTTTTAAGAGAAAGTATGGGGTTTCCCCATCCAGGTACAGGACAGAGTATGAGAAGAATAAGGTATAAATCAGGCAATATACAATCCATAATAATGCTCTCATTCTCACTGCTGTCGCTTGCAATAATGCTTGTCACAGTTGTGGTGATGTATATAAAATTTGCCGATGCATCGCAGGACAGTATCATAGAGAGCAATCATAAGGTGATGGACCAGACAATAGACAGTGTGGAAAGCTATCTGGTCAATATGAGGCAGGTTTCGGATTCGGCGTATTATAATGTAATAAAGGAGAATGATATTTTAAAGCAGTCTGACAGCATACACGATGGCATGAGCCTGCTCTATGAGTCAAACAAGGAATATCTGCGCAGTATTGCCTTGTATAATCAGTATGGAAGCCTTATAGCTGCAGAGCCTGTTGTGTCCCAGAAGGAGGACCCGAATGTGACAAAACAGGACTGGTTCATAGAAGCTATGGAGCGCATGGAAAATATACATTTTTCAACACCTCATGTACAGAATCTGTTTGACGATGGTTCCATGAGATATCATCTGGTCATATCATCAAGCCGTGCCGTGGAGCTGACCTCCGGTTCAGAATCACAGATGGGTGTGATGCTTGTGGACATGGATTATTCGAGTGTATCAAGGATGCTTGAGAGGATAAATACATCGGGAAAAGGACAGTATTATTATCTGTGTGATGCAAAGGGCAATATTATTTACCATCCGCATCAGATACAGTTTGATGGAGATGTTCCGGAAAACAGCGAGGTTGCGGCAAAGTCGCAAAACAGTATATATGATGATTATCTGAATGGAGTGCATCGTAAGATTATGGTAGATACAATCAGCTACACAGGCTGGAAGCTTGTATGTGTGATGCCATACTCCATCTTTACCAATAAGATGGCGGATGTGAAGCAGTTTGTTTTTGTTATAATGATTATTATGGCTATGATGTTTGTGTGGATAAACAGAGTGATAGCTATACGTATTTCAAAGCCGATAATGAAGCTGGATGATTCTGTGAAAAGGTATGAGAATGGCAATGAAGCAGATATTTATGTAGGTGGTTCCTCAGAGATACGGCATCTGGGATACTCTATACGTAATTCATATAAGCAGAACAATGAGCTCATGAAAAAGATCGTATGGGAGCAGAACGAGAGACGGAAGAGCGAGCTTGATGTGCTTCAAAGCCAGATTAATCCGCACTTTTTGTATAATACTCTTGACTCCATCACATGGATGATTGAAGGAGGCAAAAACGAGGAGGCCTCGTTTATGATTACGCAGCTTGCAAAACTTTTCCGTATCAGTCTGTCGAAGGGACATACCATAATACCTGTACGAGATGAGCTTTTGCACGCAAAAAGCTACATGAATATTCAGAAGGTGCGCTATAAGAACAAATTTGAGGTGAGCTTTGATGTAGACGAGGAAATAATGGACTACTGTGCGGTGAAGCTGGTGCTTCAGCCGATTTTGGAAAACGCACTAAATTACGGAATCAGAGAGCTGGACGATTTCGGAGAGATAGTAGTCGGAGGCCAAAAAGTGGGAGAGGATATCATCATAACGGTATCAGACAACGGAATGGGCATTCCGGAGAATGAAATTCCACTTTTGCTGACAAATACGGACAGGGTTCACAAGAAGGGCTCGGGAGTGGGGCTTGTCAATGTAAATAACAGGATAAAGATACTGTTTGGAGAGCGCTATGGCCTGCATATAGAAAGTGAGCTTGATGAGGGAACAGTTGTGACAATCAAAATCCCGGCAATTGTCTATTCAGAGGAAAACAGACTTCAATTTGAGGAGCATCATATAGCATGAAGCAAGTACAATTGCCTTGCTGCATGGGAGGTGTGAGAGTGACAGTGAAAAATAAATGGACAAATATGAGCAAGAATAAGAGAAACTTCATCATAACAGAGCTGCTGCTGGGAGTACTACTTGTGATAGGAATAGGTTTTATCGCATACAATAAGCTCAATGAAAAACCGGAGCGTATTGCAGTTGTGATGGCTGATGTGGATGAAAGCCACAGTGCTGCGTTTAAATATGGCATGAAAATGGCGGCCTCTGAGTATGGTGTGGATGTAGTTATGATAAGTAAGGAAAATCTGAACAACATGTCAGATGAAATTGATGTCATAAAGCAGGAGATAAACAAAAAAGCTGATGCGGTCGTTTTCAAGCCGACAGCAGAAAAAATGACAGAAGAAAAAAGCCTTAATACACTTATCCGGATAAATAAAAAGACACCGATAATGGTAGTCGGAGACCAGGCGGGAAGCGAGAGCTTTAAGTCGTTAAATACAGTGGAGTTTGACCAGTACAGCATGGGTGCCAAACTGGCACAAAAGCTTCTTGCTGACAACAACGGAACACTTTCAGGTAAAAAAATAGGAATCTATTGTGAAAACACTGAATCCGATGCCTGTAAAAAACGCATTGATGGCATAAAGGATACTCTCGCGGAGAGCGGCTGTGTTGTGATGTGGATTGTATCAGGTGTTTCGGATACCGGGGAGAAAATAAATCTGCAGTCACAGAGAAAGGTTGACATAGTTCTTGCAATAGATGATGCAAGTGTGGTTGATGCGGCAAAGGAAGCCTCTGATAATAATCTGCAGGGTGCACTGGTATATGGAATAGGAAACTCAACAGAAGCCATATATTATCTCGATTCGGGCTGGACAGAGGCTCTTATCACACCTGATGAATTTGCTGCCGGATACAAAAGTGTTGTAGGACTGGTGGATATGCTGCGTGGCAGTAGAAAATATTCAGTAGAGGAAAAGCCGGTATCTTACCAGCTTCTTACCAGAAAAAATCTGTTTGATGAAGAAAACAAGAAGCTTTTGTATGCAATCAGCCAGTAGTGGGGGAACAATAAATGAGAAGCAGAATAAGAAATACTATGATAATACTGTGTTTTGCACTGATATTGTCATTTGTCTCGTGCAGCAGCACAAGAGTTGACGAGAAAAAACAGATATATATAGGCGTGACATGCTATGACCAGAAGGATACATTTATCGGGGAGCTGATAGAAACCTTCAAAAAGGAGTGCGCAAGTCTTGATACAGACAAATACGATATCAGCATGACAATCATGGATGCTGCAGGCTCACAGCGTGCACAGGATGACCAGGTGCAGGAGATGATAGAGGACGGCTGCAATGTGCTGTGTATTAATCTGGCAGACAGAACAGATTTGTCGCATATTATAAATGCTGCAATGGAGAAGGACATCCCGATTATTTTCTTTAACAGGGAGCCGGTTGATGAGGATTTAAATCGCTGGGATAAGCTGTACTATGTCGGGGCCAAGGCAAAGCAGTCAGGTCAGATGCAGGGGGAACTCATCGCCGATTATATAAAGAATAATCCGGGTGTGGATAAAAACGGTGATGGCAGGATACAGTACGTCATCCTGGAGGGAGAGATGGGACATCAGGATGCCATCGTCAGGACAGAGAGTGTGACAGAGAGCATGAAGAATAACGGTCTTCAGATAGAAAAGCTGAGCTGTCAGATAGCAAACTGGAATCGTGCTCAGGCGCAGAACCGTATGACACAGCTTATAGGTCAGTATAAAAACAGCATAGAGCTGGTTATTGCAAACAACGATGCAATGGCACTCGGAGCGATAGATGCATACGAAAAGCTTGGTGTGACGGAGTCGAATGTACCTGCATTTTTTGGAGTGGACGGCACAGACGATGGGCTTGAAGCAGTGCAGCAGTCGAAGCTTGCGGCAACAGTCTACAATGACAAGGAGGGACAGGCAAGGGCTATGGCTCAGCTTGCTTATCTGGCAGCCACCGGGGGCAGCATGAAAAACATAAAGTTTGAGGATAAAAAGTATGTTTATCTGCCGTATGAGAAGGTGACCCATGACAATGTAAATGAATTTGTGAAGGATGAACAGTGAGCTTATTTATGCTCGTTCCTCCACTCCCTCGGAGCCACTCCGTAGATATTTTTAAAGGCGCGTGAGAAATGAAGCTGATTTTCGTATCCAACGGCAGAACCAACATCTGCGATGGATAAGGAGGTCAGCTTTAAAAGCTCTGTGGCCTTTATCATACGATAATTCATGAGAAATTCCTGAGGTGAATGTCCAACTGAATTTTTGAAAATCTTGCCCAGATAGCTTCGGTTTATGCCGCAGACTCTGGCAATATCTTCGATTGATATATCATTCTGAAAATTCTGCTCGATATAATTCATTGCTTCTTTTATATAAAAATCACTCATTTTCCCACCTGGAACGAGTTTTGATGATTTGGCTGACTGCATCAGATAATCCAGAAAAAGGTACATATGCCCAATCAGGTGATACGGTGATTCTGAGGGGTGCCTTGTGATGTAGAGCATTTCCTCAACAAGCTTTTCGCGGATATCCTTTGAGTGTGTGTGATATACAGGATTATTTTTGGTAAGCTCTGTTGTGGTGAGAGCCTCCTTGACGCGCAGACCGTCAAACTCAATCCATATGTATTCCCAGGGAAGCTTGTCATCTGCGATATAGGTATTTATCTGGCCGGGAAAAATCAGAAAGCCCTGCCCGCTTTTTATGTTGTAGGTTTGTGTAATGCCCTTTGCATTATCGGCCATCAGAGTGCCGGTGCCGGACAGTACATAGTGGAATAGATAGTGGTTTCTTGTGGCAGGACCAAATGAGTGTCCAGGTTCGCACTGCTCGTGGCCGAACTGGTACATACACAAATCTATGAAATTTACATTTGGAAAAATATTGAAGGAAAGCTTGTCCATGTGAGTCACTCCTTATTGATTAATACTATAAATATACCCTTATGCGACATTATATGCAATTATAGCATATTTTATAGCATATTGATATAAAAAAGCAAAAATAAGGGTATTTATTGTATACATAATGGTATGTTATAATCGGTTTATCAGGAAAAAGAGCAAATAAAACAGAAAAGGAGTGAAAAAATATGGCAAAAAGAAAGATTTGTCAGGCTATGGCGGTTGTGCTGGCACTCGGAATGTGCACGACAGGACTGACCGGATGTGGAAATGAAAAGCGGGCGGACGGAAAAACTGAGATTGAGGTGGTTTCTTATAAGCCGGAGGCTGTTAAGGCTTTCGAGAAGATTGAGAAGCAATTTAATGAGACTCACGATGATATTCATCTGACTATCTCATCTCCGAATGAGGCTATGACTATTTTAAAGACACGCTTCATCCGTGAGGATTATCCGGATATCATTGCAATAGGTGGAGATATCAATTATTCAAATTTCCTGGATGCAGATTTGTTTGAGGATATCTCAGATCTGGATGTAGTGGACACTGTAAAAGAGGCATATCTGGATATGGACAAGGAGCTTGAGTTCATTCCAAAGGATGGCACCTATGCACTTCCTTACGCCGCAAATGCAGCAGGAGTGCTTTACAACAAGGATATGTTTGCGGAGAATGGCTGGAAGGTGCCTACAACCTGGAGTGAGTTTACAGCACTGTGCGATGAGATAAAGGAAAGCGGAACACTTCCTTTGTATCTGGGCTTTAAGGATACATGGACATGTCTGGCACCGTGGAATGCTCTTGCAGTAGGCCTTTGTGATTCAGACACCTGTAATCAGGTAAATATGGGAAATACGACATTTGAGGAGGCATATTCTCCGGTTGCCGACAAGATACGCACATTACTTGATTATGCAGAGGACAATCCATATGCTTACAGCTATAATGACGCATGTACAGCCTTTGCCAGAGGTGAAGCTGCCATGTACACGATAGGAAGCTATGCTATTCCTCAGATTAAGTCGGTTAATCCTGATATGAATATCGGTTCATTTACTTTCCCGGCAAATGATAATGAGGCTGACAATGTGTTAAATTCAGGAATAGATTTACAGTTTTCAGTTATGAAGGCCTGCAAAAATAAGGAAGCAGCATACGAGGTGCTTGAATATCTGTACAGCGATGAGACAATTCAGACATATCTGGATGACCAGGGCGGAATTGCCTGCAAGGATGGAGATTTCGCAATACCGGATACACTGAAGGATATGCAGGAGTATATAAAGGACAACCGTATGTCGGATTATCAGGATCATCATTATCCAAGTGAGATGAGCGTGGATGCCATGATTCAGACATATCTGCTTGACACAGGCGACAATGCAAAGGAGAAGTTCTTAAAGAAATTTGATTCAGACTGGAAGCGTTACAACAGAGATCTGATTCGTGAAGTACAGGATTACCAGAAGGAACAGGAGGATGCAAAATGAAAAAGAAAATGTCAAATAGAGACAAGACATTCTGGGCCGTTGTGATACCTGTTGTGGTTTTATTTTTCGCATTCAACACACTGCCGATGATAAAGGGTGTGATTTACAGCTTTACAAACTACAAGGGCTATGGCTCATATGATTATGTCGGACTTAGAAACTATACAGACCTGTTTACCGACGCCAGAGTCGGAAAGAGCTATCTGTTTACCTTTAAATATGCGATTGCAGGAACCGTACTTGTAAATGTATTAAGCCTTGTAATGGCAGTTGCGTTAAACAGCAATATCCGCGGCAAGAGTGCATTAAGAGGTGTTTATTTCGTACCGAATATCCTTGGCGGACTGGTTATTGGTTACATTTTCAGCTTTATTTTTACATATATTCTGCCGGTAGTAGGAAATACCTTCAACATCGGTTTCTTACAAAACAGTATTCTGGCGAGTGAAAAATATGCATGGATTGGTGTGCTGATTGTCGGGGTATGGCAGGCGGTTGCCATGAATACCATCATTTATATATCCGGACTGCAGACAGTGCCTGAGGATGTTTACGAAGCCAGCATGCTCGACGGAGCAGGCAAATGGAAACAGTTCTGGAAGGTTACATTTCCACTCGTTATGCCATTTGTTACAATCAATCTGGTGCTCAGCACAAAGAACTTCCTCATGGTATTTGACCAGATTATGTCATTGACAAAGGGCGGCCCGGCGCAGAGCACTGAGTCAATCTCATACCTGATTTACAGAAATGGTATGGATGGAGGACAGTTTGGCTTCCAGAGTGCAAACGCAGTAATTTTCTTTGTTGTAATTGTGGCTATTTCACTATTCCAGATGGGCGTTATGAATAAGAAGGAGGAGCAGTTATAATGAAAAAACAAAAAACAAACTGGGTACTTACCATCGTTTTAATATTGGGAACCTTAACCGTATTTTTCCCGCTGTATATGGCTGTTATCATTGCCTTCAAGAAACCGAGTGAGATGACAAATGATGTCGCAGGAGCTCTTTCATTCCCTTCAAAGTGGAGCTTTTCAAACTTCACAGAGGCTATGAAGGTGACTGATTTCTGGCATTCTCTCGGAAACAGCTTGCTTATCACTATTGTGACCATTGTTCTCGCAATCCTTATCCATTCGATTGCAGGATATGTTATCGGACGAGGCATGGCAAGGAAAAAGAGCTTCCGTTTCATATATCTTTACATTGTAAGCGGTATGTTTGTGCCATTCTCAATTCTCATGATGCCTCTTGTAAAGCAGACTGCGCAGATGGGACTTGGAAACAGGGCAGGAGTTATCATTTTATATCTTGTATTTTACATGCCAATGAATGTATTATTATATAGTGGATACTTGAAAAATATCCCTATGGCACTTGAGGAGGCTGCAGACATCGATGGCGCAAGTACATGGACAACATACTGGAGAGTTGTATTTCCTATGATGAAGCCTATGCATGCGACAGTAGCCATCCTGACAGCGCTCGGTACATGGAATGATGTCATGACACCGCTTGTCATCATGTCAGGAACAGGACAGAATACACTGCCGTTGGCACAGCTGAATTTCCAGACACAGTTTGGAACCAACTACAATCTGGCATTTGCATCATATATTCTGGCTTTGATACCGATACTTATATTCTATATAATCTGCCAGAAGCAGATATTAAACGGTGTTGCAAACGGTGCAATCAAGGGATAATTTTTAAACACTATTTTAACAATAATATGAGGTGATTTTATGGCAATTATATTTAATCCAAACAAGAAAATTATTACTTTACAGACAGCTCACACCACATATCAGATGCAGGTGGACAGACTGGGCTATCTGCTGCATCTGTACTACGGAGCAAAAAGCACATGTGATATGGACTATGTGCTGACATATGCTGACAGAGGCTTTTCAGGCAATCCTTACGCAGCAGGCATGAACCGTACATATTCGCTTGATACGCTGCCACAGGAGTATCCGACTCTTGGCACAGGCGATTTCAGAAATATTGCGCTTGATATCAAAAACGAACAGGGCACTGAGAGTGTTGAGCTTCTTTATAAGAGTCATGAAATCAGAGACGGAAAATACGCTCTAAAGGGACTTCCGGCAGTGTGGGCATCTGATGATGAAGCGCAGACTCTTGAAATAGTTCTTGGCGATGATATCGCAGGCGTTGAGGTGCATCTGCTTTATGGCGTGCTCGAGGCTTGTGATGTCATCACAAGAAGTGTGCTCATTAAAAATACAGGTAGTAGAAATATTACAATTGAAAAGGCTCATGCTGCCTGCCTGGATATGGTTTACGGAGATTATGATGTGATCAGATTCTACGGTAAGCATGCCATGGAGCGCAATCTTGAGCGCACACACTTAGGACACGGCACACTTTCATTCGGAAGCCGCAGAGGAACCTCGAGCCACCAGTACAATCCGGCAGTTATTCTCGCACAGCGAGATACTACAGAAAATGCAGGAGACTGCTATGGTATGCTTTTTGTATACAGTGGCAACTTCTCATGTGAGGCAGAGAAGGATCAGATTAACCAGACACGCCTTTTAATGGGGCTTTCCGATGAGCTGTTTTCATATCCGCTTGCGGCAGGAGAGACCTTTACAGTGCCTGAGGTGATTATGTCATACTCGGCAGACGGTTTCTCACAGCTTTCACATCAGTACCACACCTGCATCAGTGAGCATGTGTGCAGGAGCAGATTTGCACATGAGGTAAGACCAGTGCTCATCAATAGCTGGGAGGCTGCTTACTTTGACTTTACAGGCGATACGATAGTAGACCTTGCAAAGGAGGCCGCATCACTGGGCATAGATATGGTGGTCATGGATGACGGCTGGTTTGGAAAGAGAGATGATGATAATTCATCACTCGGAGACTGGTTTGTGAATGAGAAAAAGCTTGGAGGAACGCTTTCAGAGCTCATCGACAGAGTGCATGCACAGGGAGTGAAGTTTGGAATATGGATTGAGCCTGAGATGGTAAATGAGGACAGTAATCTGTACAGAGAGCATCCTGACTGGGCTATCCAGATTCCGGGAAAGCTTCCTGTACGCTCAAGAAACCAGCTTATTTTAGACTTTTCGAGAAAAGAAGTCAGGGACAATATTTTCGATCAGATCTGCGCAGTGTTTGACCAGGGAAAAATCGACTACGTTAAGTGGGATATGAACAGAAGCATGGCTGATGTGTATGCAGGAAATCTTGCATACGACTATGTGCTTGGAGTGTATGATTTTATGGAGCGTCTGGTGACAAGATATCCGGATATACTTCTTGAGGGCTGCAGCGGTGGCGGTGGACGATTTGATGCAGGCATGCTCTACTACAGTCCGCAGATATGGTGCAGTGACAATACAGATGCCATAAACCGCACAAGAATACAGTATGGCACATCGTTCTTCTATCCGGTATCATCCATGGGAGCGCATGTATCGGCAGTGCCAAATCATCAGACAGGCAGAGTGACAAGCCTTAAAACAAGAGGCATCACAGCCATGGCAGGAACTTTTGGCTATGAGCTGAATCCGGCCCTTCTGTCGGATGAGGAAAAGGAAGAAATCAGAGAGCAGATAAAGACCTTTAAGAAGTATGAGATGCTTATAAATGAGGGCACCTACTGGCGTCTTACAAGCCCATTTGAGGATGAGGTGGCTGCTTGGATGTCTGTCTCAAGGACAAAGGACAGGGCGCTTGTGAGCGTGGTTCGTCTGTATGCGGAGGCAAACGCGGCTACTTGCTATGTGAAGCTTAAAGGCTTGGAGTCTGATGCAGTATATATTGAGGAAAATACCGGCAGGCAGTACACAGGTGCAGCACTGATGAATGTAGGAATACCGCTTCCGTTTGCCGTAAAGGAGTATGAGGCATATCAGTTTTCATTTATCAGGCTTGATGAGGCAAAGAAGCTGTATGATGAGATAAAGAAGGTGTGCGGCAATCTAAAATTAAATGAGGCTGACACTGCAGATAGTGCTTCTGATAACCGTATTGTAATAAGCATCTACGGCGGCTCAGGCTCAGGAAAGACAACGATTGCAGCAGCCCTGCAGCAGTATTTTCTTAACGATAATACAGCCTGCTATGTGCTGACCGGGGACAATTATCCACACCGTATCCCGATGAGAAACGACGAGGAACGCCTTAATGTGTATAACGAGTCCGGCGAGGATGGCTTACGTGGATATCTTGGAACACCTAAGGAGATTGACTTTGACAGGATTAACAAGGAGCTTTCAGAGTTTAAGGCAGGAAAAGATATAATTGAGATAAAGCATATGGGCCGCGAGGACGGTGATATCTCATATGACGAGACTGATTTCACAGGAATTAAAGTGCTCATCCTGGAGTGGACCCATGGAGGAAGCGAATACCTTAAGGGTGTTGATATACCTGTATTTCTGGAGAGCTCGCCTGAGGAGACAAAGGCGCGCCGCATTAAGAGAGGACGTGACGAAAACGCCGCAAGCCCTTTCATATGCCGCGTGGTAGAGTTGGAGCAGGAAAAGCTTGATTTACAGAGTAAAAATGCGCGTATAGTAGTTGGAAAGGATGGCAAAGTCTATGAACAATAAACCTATGCTTAATGCATATCCTGACAGTCTGGGCGGTAAGCTTTCCGATATCGCAGCGCTGCTCAAAAAGAAGGAAATGCAGGACACATTTTCATCATTTTATATTCTGCCAAGCCTGTATCATTCGGATTTGGACCGCGGATTTTCGGTCGTGGACTACAATCTGAATGAGGAGCTTGCGACAATAGAGGATTTATCGCAATTGAAGGAGCTGGGGATTGACTTAAAGCTTGACTTTATTTTAAATCATGCTTCGGCACAGTCACCACAGTTCAAGGATCTTGTGGAAAAGGGCGATGAGTCGGAGTACCGCGACTTTTTCATAGACTGGAACAAATTCTGGGAAGGTCATGGAGTCATGACGGACGAGGGCTACATACAGCCTGATGAGTCATGCTTAAAGCAGATGTTTTTCAGAAAGCCGGGGCTTCCGATTCTCATGGTGGAGTTTCCGGATGGACGAAGGGTGCCATACTGGAACACATTTTACCAGGAGGTGCATGGCAGAGATTATCTGGGGCAGATGGATTTAAATATAAAGTCCGAAAAGGTGTGGGATTTCTATCGAGAAACACTTAAAAAAATAGCATCTTACGGTGCGGCTATTGTGCGGCTTGATGCATTTGCCTATGCGCCTAAAGCACCGGGGAAAAAGAATTTCCTGAATGACCCTGAGACCTGGGAATTTCTACAGCAGATCCATGAGCTTGCAGCTCCGCTTGGGCTGACTCTGCTGCCTGAAATACATGCGGCATATGAGGAGAAAATATACAAAACCCTTGCAGATAAGGGCTATGCCACATATGATTTCTTTTTACCGGGACTGGTAATTGATGCGATTGAGAACAGGAGAGCAGATTACCTTGCAAAATGGGCGCGTGAGGTTGTGGATGATAAAATCTCCACTGTCAATATGCTTGGCTGCCATGACGGCATACCTCTTCTGGATTTAAAGGGGCTGCTTCCGGAGGACGATATTCGCTCGCTTATAGATTTGATTGTATCTCGTGGCGGCATGGTCAAAAATCTTCATGGACAGAAGAATATATATTATCAGGTCAATGCCACATATTACAGTGCGCTTGGTGAGTCTGACAGCAAAATGCTTCTGGCCCGTGCCATTCAGATGTTCATGCCGGGCAAGCCGCAGGTATGGTATCTGGACCTCTTTGCAGGCAAAAATGACCATGAGGCGGTAAGACGTGCAGGGGAATCAGGACATAAGGAAATCAACAGGACAAACCTTAGTGCCTCCGATATCAGGGAGGCGCTAAAAAAGGATGTTGTTGCAAAGCAACTTGAGCTGCTTCGCATGAGAAACACCCATAAGGCGTTTGAGAAGGGAGCTGTCATCACAGTAGAAGGAGAAGGACCAAAGCTTTCAATCCGCTATGATAACGGTGAAGCATATGCGCTTCTAACGGTGGATTTTGAAGCCGGAGCGTATGAAATTGAGTTGAGCTGATGAAATCAGATTACTTATACATAATGTGTTTAGCAGATGTGCAAACTCACAATCGAAAAAACGATTGTGAGTTTTTTTATGAGAAAAATCATTTAATTGACTCGTAAAAGTATCAGCTATAAGGTATAATAAAGCTATAGAAAAGACAGGTATCGAAAAGGAGCAGACACTATGGGAACATATCTGAACAGCATAACACCATATACATTGTATAAAAGTGAGAGCTTAAGTCCGTATTTTGTGGATAAAACACTTATGCTTAGGGAATTGTTTCCGTATGTAAGTGCAGGAAATCGTCATATTTGTATTACCAGACCGCGTAGATTCGGCAAAACAATTATGGCAAATATGATTAGCTCCTTTTTTCAGAAAGCATCGGATTCGAGTGATGTTTTTGATAGTCTCGCAATATCACAGGTGGATGACTATAGAAGATATAAAAATCAATATAATGTCATTCGCATAGATTTCAGTAAAATGCCAAGAAACTGTGATTTATATACACAATATATCGAGCGCATAGAAGCACTTTTGATTGAAGATGTAAAGGATGCATTTCCACAGGTTAAAATAAATGAGGCAGATGCAGTCGGAGACATTCTTGAGAGTGTATTTGTGCAGTGTGGTGAGAAATTTATATTTGTATTGGATGAATGGGATTTTATATTCCACAGAGATTTTATAAATGAGATTGATAAAGAAAAATATGTGGCATTTTTAAGTAATCTTTTGAAGGATCGCCCATATGTGGTTCTTTCATATATGACAGGCATTTTACCTATTGCAAAATATTCCAGTGGCTCTGAGCTTAATATGTTTGCAGAGTTTACAATGGTAAATTCACCAATGTTTGGAGAGTATTTTGGATTTACCGATGATGAAGTGGATGATCTGTACAGACGATATATTGTAGAGTGTGACAGGCAGCATAAGGAAAAGAGCGTGACGAGGAAAGGACTCCGTGACTGGTATAATGGTTACTATACAAAGTCGGGGGAACGTGTTTACAATCCACGTTCAGTAGTATTTGCATTGCAGTTTAATAATCTGGCAAATTACTGGACAAGTTCGGGACCATATGATGAGATATATTATTATATCAGAAATAATATTTCTGATGTCAGGGATGATCTGGCACTTATGATATCCGGCGAGTCCGTGACTGCAAAAATACAGGAGTATGCGGCAACATCAATGAATCTTTCAACAAGAGACGAGATATATTCTGCAATGGTAGTGTATGGATTTTTAAGCTATCTTAATGGAAAAGTGTGCATTCCAAACAGAGAGCTGATGGAGAAATTTGATGAGCTTCTTGTGAAAAATGAGTCATTGGGATATGTATACCGTTTAGCAAAAGAGTCCGAGAAAATGCTTAAAGCAACCTTGGCAGGGGACACGCTGACCATGGAGAGAATACTGGAATTTGCGCATAACACGGAGGTGCCTCTGCTATCGTATAATCATGAGACAGAGTTATCTGCAATAGTTAATCTGGTATATCTTGCAGCAAGGGACAGTTATCGTGTGGAGCGTGAGGATAAGGCCGGAACAGGATATGTAGATTTTATTTTTTATCCATATGATACAACTGCAGATTGTATAATCCTTGAATTAAAAGTAGATCACACTCCGGATGAAGCAATTGCACAAATCATAGATAAAAAGTATGCACTTAAATTTGTGCCTAAACTTGCAGGGCAAAAGATATACACAGGAAGGATACTTGCGGTTGGAATTGGTTATTGGAAAGATAGCAAAGAGCATAGCTGTAAGGTTGAGGAATTGAATGTCATAGTATAAGGAAAATGACTGACAATATAAAAGCGCATCGAGAGCATGAAAGAAATACCGATATAGTAAATCATTGTATTTATTATATCGGTATTTTTATATAGAACGTTTTTTATTATTAGTCTGATCTAGTAGATAATCTATCGAGACATTATAAAAATTTGCCAGTTTTATTAAAATATCAGTGGGAATATCGCGTTTCCCAATTTCGTAATAAGAGTATGCAACCTGACTACATCCAAGCATTTTCGCTATATATCCTTGTGTTAGGTCGGCATCTTCTCTTAAATCTCTAATATGTCGATACTGAGTTGTTCTTAAAGTCATATGTGTACCTGTCTCTTATACACATCTGACGCTGCCGACGAACTCTAGGGTGTAGA
>ERZ1027266.629-NODE-629-length-23157-cov-4.558610_pt1 | contig 23157 bp, 37 predicted proteins | sample MGYA00519257_ERZ1027266 | MGnify/ENA primary metagenome ERZ1027266 (study PRJEB26926, sample SAMN06164683) | human gut metagenome | biome: ENVO:00009003; feature: ENVO:2100002; material: ENVO:00002003 | host: Homo sapiens | place: USA | collected 2012 ... | reverse complement strand
GGTCCATAATCCGTTGTAAACCAATAGCATATTTCAGTATTTCAGTCTTCGGAGTTAATATTTAAAAGAACTATTTTCGGACTGTTGGCATCATCTTGTACCAATAACACCTAAATCCGAGTGTAAAATTACAATATTTATCAGAATTACGAGTAGCAAGTTCCCTATATATAATAAGGTGAAATATTATTGTTCTTACTTTTCCTTTTTCTTGTCTCCTCCCATCAACCTTTTCTGCTCACGCTCAAAGTTTTCCAAGAAGTGAATCTCTACAGGTGAGAGGTTGTTCTTGGTACGCTCCTTGAATTTGTCGTATTCCTGGTCGGCTTTCTCTTTGGCGAGTTTGGCGGATATTTTGCCAGCATGAGTTAGGATGTCTTTTCTGGAAATACGGAGGAAGTCATCGAGAATGTTTATCCAGTCCTTCATATACATAGGGCGGTGTTCCTCGGCTTGCATTTCGGCGAAGTCAAGATACAGGCTCACGATGCGGTTCAAGGACTTTATTTCTTCGTTGGTGAGATAGTTCTTTGCTATTTCTGCTTCGGGTTTTGTAGGCATAGCTCCAGACCACGTTGTAAGTCCCATAAAGTCTTTCTCAGCATCGGCTCTCTCGTATATTATTTCCGCCGCCGTATGACCGTGAACCGAATAGTGCATTTTGTTCTGTACTGTTTTGAAGAACTTTTGTGTCATTTCCACTCGTGGGTCATAGTCGATACTGAGGGCATAAATCTCCAATACCTTACGATAGAACACCTTCTCACTGGAGCGAATGTCACGTATTCTTGCAAGCAACTCGTCAAAGTAATTGCCACCTCCAGCTCGTTTCAAGAGGTCATCGTTCATGGCGAAACCTTTTACTATATACTCCTTCAGTACCTTAGTTGCCCATATACGGAACTGAACACCACGGTAGGAATGAACACGGTAGCCTACGCTGATTATCATGTCGAGGTTGTAGTATGCTATTACTCTTTCAACCTTGCGAGTCCCTTCATTTTGAACTGTTGCAAAATTTGCAATAGTTGCCTCTTCTTGTAATTCTCCATCCTCTAACACATTTTTTATATGTCGTGAGATAGTGGACTTATTACGCTGAAACAACTCTGCCATCTGGTCAAGCGAGAGCCAGACAGTATCGTTCTGCAACTTCACTTCTATCTGTGAATCACCGTCAGGAGTTTGATATAATAAAAATTGCCCTTTATCCATATATACATTGCTTTAATGTCTTGGTTTAGAGAAGAACTTGGTTTAACTTCTTAACAGATCTTTCATTTCGACACCAAGCAGTTTAGCAATGGCATTAAGTGAACTAAGGTTAGGTTGAGCTTTATTACTAGCCCATCTTGACACAGTACACTCTGATACACCCAGTTCTTGTGCTAACCATTTCCCCGTCTTCTTCTTTTCGACAAGGACTAACTTGATGCGATTTAAATCTTGCTCCATATAAAATTTATTATCGTTTGATGCAAATTTATATAAATCCTCCGAAATTCCACCATTCTACACGTTAAATTAAGAAAAATAGCCCGATTTAGCCACTTTCTCAGCAAAAAATTCTTGATTCTCACTTAATTTCAGTACTTTTGCGATGCTGATTGGAGGCTCTGTGTAAAAGCAGGGAATAGCCAGTCAGTCAAGAAGGCGTATCAAGCTATTCATACCGCTCTAAAATGTCTGGAAAACAAAGAAGAAAGGTACTAATGAATAGAAACGATATGCCCTTCCTTGGTGTATATGATTTGTTCGGTGCAAGCCCTAATTGTACCCCTACATATATCAACACTGGGGATGGGGCTTTGTTTCTGAACATTTCGTACCACAGGTTTTTTTCCAGACTACCTAGAGCGAGGGAATGGCAGATTCGAACTCCATCCCTTTCTTGTATCTATATACTAACCGCCGTGGTTGTGGAGCGTATCGGCAAAGATTTTTGAATTATGGCAAGATTTAGAATCACAACCAAAAGAGTGAAGAATTCAAATGGCATTCGTATAGAGCCTGGAATGTCTGTGGAAGTTGTAACCCAAAGCATGAGCAACCCTGTAACCACAAACGGAGGACAGGTCGTAGTAGATGCCTTTTATCGCATATATGGCATTGACATCAAACGTGCTGGTGCTTTATCCATGACAGAACTCCATGTTGAACAGTTATAATAATTTCACTGATGAACAAATACATATCAGAAGTTGTAGACTATCTCATAGAAGAATATGCAGAGTCTGTTATCGAGGAAACAACTAAGTATGCAACGGAAAAAGTAGGCAAATTTATCGACTCATTCAAGACTGCATTAAAAATGACAATCCACAATGAAGAATGCGTTGTACTGGATATGAAACTTCTGACTGAAATCAGTCGAAGATACCGTGTAATTTCCAGTAATGGTGTCGCTGCAATGAAAGTAATCAAGGACAATTCTAACATTGTATATCTCGCCTATGTAAAAAACCGTGATTTACTTCCTGTTGAGGATAATCATTACGTTGTGATTAAGGCGACAGCATTAACTCCTGAAGTTATCAATCTTTTCGAGGAAAACAAGTTGGTTATTTTAAAATAATTGAATATGGAGCAGATTATAGAACTGATAAAACAAGCTTGTGCATATATCAAGAAGCTCATTGTAACAGTCATTGAAGGATGTCTGAATTTTGCTCGAAATGTTGTAGGCTGGTTCAAAAGTCTCAATTTACAACAAGGACGAGATGTGCCATTTATAGCAAATGCCAATCAACAAGTATTCAAAGAAATGCTACAAAAGGCTCCTGTCAAAGATGTTGGTATTTTCAAAGGTGTTTATAATGAAGAAACTGACGAGATTACCCACAATGAATACATTGAGGCTGACGCTTTAGATCAAAGAACGCAACAGGTTCTTGGAAAAGAAGAGCTTGTTGTATTAGCATAAATACAAATAATAATTATTATGACTGGATGTACTTATATTATTGGCGCAGGAATAGCTGCTGCTATCGGATATTGTATTTGGAGAATGTATCTGAACAAAAGAAGTTTTCTCGCTTCAGTGCAGGAGGATGTCGTTGAGGGAACACTACGAATGGACGACATCATCAATTACTTCAAGTCACAACAAATCATTAAAGGACAAGATATACCATTCCTCGCAGATGGAGATTGTGAAGAGTTCCGTAGAATGCTTCATGCACCATATCCTAAAAAGAAGGAAGGTTATCAGACATTCTTTATAGGTGTTTATAACGAGAAAAAGGATGAAATAAAGTTCGCCAGACTGATTCATGCTCGTGAAGTTGAGCAGAAAGTAAAAGAAGTTTTGGGTTCTGAGCATCTTGTCGTTTTGGGATAATCCACAAGTTAAACTACAATAGATTTACCAAATGATAAAACTGTTTTTCGGACTTACTGCTCTCTTCTTCTTTATTTTTATTTGCTGTTGTGCTGTTCAAAGTTACGATAGTATAGCTTTGTGGTTTGTACTATCGTTGCTGTCTCTGATTATCGCTGTCATTATGACTATATACAGAGCAACCAAGGCTACTGTTAAATTTGCAGGCGAAGTGGTGGATTTTGCGTGTGACCTTGTTGTTGCTGTTGTTGCAGGTGTAATTGACCTGTTTACAATTAAAGACCAAGTTCGACAGAAAGTTCCAAGCGCATTGAAAATAAAAATTATGGAAAAGAAAAAAAGTGCAGTGCGTGTAGGAATTTTTGGAGAGCAAGATAAGCCTATCTGTCCTATGGATATTGAAGGAGACGGTGTCCAAGATAATCTCTATGTCGGACAGACAATTTATCTTAACAACTAACAACAAAGATATACAATAATGATAAATATAAGAATGGAGGGGTTGACTGACAATCAACTCCTCTTATTAGGGCAATTTGAGAATAGCTTTGCATCTTATATTCGCAAATGCTTAAATGAGTGTACCAACAAACGATTACAGGTGTCTGTTGGTATGGTTTTAAAGCGAAAGGAGGGGAACGAACTTCCATATAGTTTGACCAGTAATGCAGCTTTTTCTATCTCTAATAGTTTTGACATAATGGTCAAGGCTAAGGACTATATAGAGGTGGCTGGGATTGACGCTATAGTTCCAACAGGGCATTTACGTATAGACTTGAACTTTAAAGAGAAAGACGAAAAGGCTCATAAAAAGCATGAAAGCATAGAAGCGAAGAAAAATGACGAGACACCATCATTCTTTCCTCAAACTCCAAAATATTCTTTAAATCAAGTTATTCTTGATGAGACTACAAAACAGGATATAGAAGATGCTTTGAAAATAATACGCTACAAAGAACTTATTTACGACAAATGGGGGTTCAAAGATATAGACCCTGTTCCACGTAGTGTTATCAATCTTTATGGGGAGCCTGGTACTGGAAAAACTATGACAGCTCATGCCATAGCAAAAAGTTTGAATATGCCTATCCTGCTGCTCAACTACTCAGAAATAGAATCTAAGTATGTAGGAGAGGCACCCAAAAACCTTCAAAAGGCTTTCTCTGTCGCAAAGGAAACCAATTCAGTCCTGTTTTTTGACGAAGCAGACTCTTTCCTTGGACGGCGTATAGAGGATGTGCGTCATGGTTCAGACCAAGCATTGAACTCACTACGTAGCCAAATGCTTATTCTTTTAGAGGAATTTTCGGGTGTGGTTATTTTCGCAACCAACCTTGTTTCCAATTTTGACACAGCGTTCAATTCTCGCATTCTTAAACATATCTATTTTGGACTTCCAAACGAGGAAGCTCGTGCGGCAATTCTTTGGCACACTATTCCAGCTTCCTTACCACATGATGAAACAATCAATAAAGAGACCATTTTAGAAGAGAGTAAATTTATAGACGGATTTTCTGGAAGAGATATTAAAAATGCAATTCTTGATATGCTGTTAAGAAAAGCTGGAGAGAGTTCTGAAGATGCCTGTTTCTGCATAGCAGATTTGCACAATGCTCTTTTGGCAAAAGTAGAACAGAAAAGACTGCTTAAAGAAGAGGAGCAACGTGCATTGAAAAATAGAATAGCTCGTAAATTAAAAGAAAAGGTAGCAGAACAAGCGGCTTTAAAAGAACAGAATATGGCAAGTGAGATTTCATATAGTAAGACGAAAGATTCGGAAGCATGAAACAGCAAACAGATAGTATCAAATATTTTAAGGTTTTCGACAAACGCAAACACCTTTTCGGTGTAAAAATCGAAGGTCAAGGGGGATGGCACATAAAACCTCAGTTTGAAGGAATCGGCATAAAAGACGAGGGTACAGCAGATGAAACGGTGTGGTTTAAACAGCAGGGGAAATACGGCTACTATCATATTTGCGAAGGGCGCATCCTTATCCCGGCGATGTATGGTTGTCCACTTTTCTTTAATGCAAACGGTCAAGCTATTGCATGGAAAGATTATAAGACTGGCGTAATAAATCTGGAGAACCAGATTCTCATTCCGCTTATTTACGATAATTTAAACATCCGCCATAGATGTATCTCTATCCCCGAAGAGGAAAATAAGTACAAGAAGGATTTCATTGGCTATGTCTGCTTCACCAACGAGGGTGCGGCTCAAGCATACGACGAGAATTGTCAGCCAACGAAGTTTAAAGATTGGGAAATGGAGCTTCTGAACAAAGAAACAGAGTATGATAATCCAGATGTGGAGGGTATGTGTCTCACCAAACTGGAAGAACGTATCAAGAAGGAGTATGTCACACTCATTGAACTGGGCTACCCAAACTACACTGATAAAGTTTGGAGCCAAGAGCATTGTGACAAAGTGGATGCCCAAGAGAAAAAGGTAAGAAGCCTACTTGCAGACCGCCAACGGATGATGAACCGAAGTTTTGTACACAACATGGAGAATGCCAAACGTATAAAGCGGACAAACGACCTGCTGATGCGTGCCATACGCAAAGCTATCAAACTTGGGAAAAAGACGAGTAAGTCACTACAGTGGATGGAGAAAGTAAGCCATACCACACACTACGAGATTGGAATATATGTTTACCCCAAATGGAAGAACAGCAAAAGTGAACTGGGATATGAGCGGAAACACAAGTCGTCTACCAAAGAGAACCAACGTTTGAAGGCTGAATTTGACAATTATGAAGGTACACACATTTGGAATATTATTGCAGCCTTGGCGAGTGGTTCTAATTATTACGAGCCACACTCCTGTTGTGACTACTGGGTAAGCAAGTTTTCTCCTGACGATTGGGATGAGCACAAGATAACCATGGACGATGGAGTTTCATGGGACGAAGGTATGCACTATCCTGTCTATCAAGATGTATACTTTACCTATCCATGGTACTGCCTACACAATCATCATTTCCTCTATTCATTTGAAGACCTATGTAATATAAATGACTTCCTTGTGAATGTCGAAGTACAGTTTGTGGCAAGAGAGCAAGACCGTGTTGTGTAATGTTCTCATTATAGGTTGTTGGCATAAGCCATTAGGTAATTGGGATGTCAACAGAACTGTGTCAGTCTCAATAAAATAGAAAATACAGTGTCTGACACAGTTTAAATTACACTACCTTATATATGACGAAAAAAGGGAAGAAAGCCCATAAAAAGCCTTCTTCCCAATTTGATTAGTCATTGCAAACCTCAAACTCGTGGAATGAATAAAACAGATCTTCATTCTCTTCTTCGTGTTCTTCAACGTAAGCATCCAAAGCATTTTGTATTGCATTAACGCTTGGCTCTACATCAACCCCGACAATCTTAGAGACAAAATCTGCTGCTTCATCAAGAGTTTCAAAATATTCCCAATCCTCGTTTGAATCAAGGAAATATCGTTCTGGGAAATAATCACCTGAAGCATCGTTTGTATAAAAAACTCCACAACCAGGTTCTTGTTCTATAAAGTAAACCTTAATACTAGGATAGGTTTTTTCGATAATCTGTCTAACACCTTCCTGTTCACACCATGCGGTTTCTTGATTTATCGTCAGGACATTTCCGTCAAGTGAGAAGTCTGTAATCTCACCACGACAACGTAGCTTTTCCCAATCTCCCCCAAGTTTGTGTACCAAGTTTCCGAGCCACATCTTCCCAAAGCCATTAGGAAGTATAGAAGTCTTACGTTTCTCCATATACTTCAAAACTTTATGCAGAGATTTTACTTCCTTCAAATCTCCTACGCACTTATAAGAGGTATCACACCAATTCGGCATTAGCGACCTCCTTTCCGTCTTTGTAGTGATAGACAGACAAAGTTTCTGTTGTCATCCACTGTGAATTACTTAATCTGAAACCATACTTATCTTCGAGGGTTGAGAGGAAATCTGAAAAATCCTCATACTCCTCAGACGCTTTTAGTTCTTCATCTGTCAGCTCTATAATATTCAGGCAACCGATGGTGAAGTCTAAAATCAATACATACTTTGCTTCCATAATTATTCTTTTCTTGTTGTTTTGTAAAACATTAGCTTGCTTATAAATGGATTCTCACGGAATATCAAGTTTCTGGCTGCTCCTTGATTTTTCGCTTCTACCCATAATGTGATGGGCTTGGTTGATTCTTTAGTCCAAGCCCTAAAATACCAAAGGATTCTCATGCCTCGATACCATTAGAAGGTGCTGCGTTGATAATAACTTGACACACCTCCAGTTGCTCTATATCGGATAGTTCAGTTAATCCTACCTCGAAGCCTTCACCAACATCCATCATAAGACCCTTTTCCTCGTCCCAATAGAAATCCTCAACAGTGTTATGCTGATTCTCGAACTTTTCTCCGTCCCAACTGCGTGTAGTGACTGTAGGATAGTATAAAACCTTGAACGGTTCATCGCTCTTATAGTCCTTGATAATGTTACTTGCCTTGGTGGTGAGATCCTGGAGGTCTGGTACGTCTCCTTCATCAAAAGCTTCTCTACTTTCAAAATCCAGTTCAAAGTCGTTGTTGTCAAATTCAATCTGGTCTGCCTTCTCGATAGCCTCTTCTTTTGAGTTGGCTAATACTGTTACATCTACAGTAGCATAGTAGTTGTAATGGATAACAAAATTCTTCATATCAGTTAATTGTTTAAGCCCAATCATTCACAAGCCATACCTCAATATCATAATTTATAGTATAGCCCTGCGTTTGAAAGGGGATTTGTAATTCTTGTTTTATTTGTTCTCTTGCCTCTTCTACCGTAAGTCCATCAAATTCATCCAAAGGAATATTATGATGTTCAGCTATGGCATCAATGGCTTCTTCTTTTGATGTGTAGATACCTTTGCAATCTCGATTCGAAAGAGAGTGCCAGGAGTCGGTCTCATACACAGGATAAAGATATTGTTCTGTCATACCGCCTCCTTGATAAAATAGGTTAGGTGGTTGAAGTTGGAGCTATAGGGGCTTGTGGTAATCATCTTAAACCCCACTCCATATTTGCCTTGGTACTTCTCCAGGTTCCAATGCTTTCTTGTGGATTTACCGACCCCCACAGAAGTATGATGTGGAAGAAAGTTGTGTTGTATGAGTTGTTTGATTCTCATACGTTGTTCTTCACTATAGATTCTAGCGTATGCTACATTTGAAGAATGAAGAGTTCTAATAATAGCACCCTCCTGATTGTTGATATTCTCTTTCATTTTAAGTTGTATCTTTTGATTAAGCGTTTTACAGTTGCAGGGACGAACCTACAACCTTGGGCAGTAACAAATCCCTCGTTATTGAGTATATTGGTCATTTCCTGTAAAGACTTATCTTGTGAAATCATAACTTTCAGAAATGCCACAGCTCGCTTATTGTTAGGATTGTTCTTAGCCTTGTCGCTGTTGGTTTGATTACTTTTGGCTATTGCTTGCTCGTGTTTATCCATCAGGTGCTCTGGATTACCCAACTTCTCACCTCTGGCTTTCTTTGCTTGCAATGCTGCTTTTGTTCTTGATGCTGTTAATTCTGCTTCATACTGAGATATTGCCGCCAGTATGTGAAGAACCATTTTGTTTGCCTGTGGAAAGTCGCAAAAGACAATATCCACATCTGATTCCAAAAGATTAGAGAGGAACGATACATTTCTTGCCAATCGGTCGAGTTTGGCTACTATAAGTGTCGCTCCTGTTGTTCTACATAAAGCCAACGCATCTTTTAGTTTGGGTCTATCTGTTTTGCGTCCGCTTTCAACTTCTGTAAATTCAGCAATCGGAATTTTGGTGTGAAGGTAATTTTTGATAATCTCCTTCTGTGCCTCAAGTCCAAGTCCTGAGAATCCTTGTTTTTGTGTACTCACTCGCAGGTAAGCCACATATTTTTCGTTGTTCTTATCCATATTAGCAGTTATTAGATGTTCGTCTTGTTGGTGCTATTGGTAAATAAAAAATGAGGAATACTAGAGATTGTTAGTTTCCTGATATTCCCCATCTTCGTAGGATTGATAGTTTCCATATACTGCGATTTTATGTGTAAGCCCGAATATTGAGCAAATGTAATCGTAGTAAGAAACGCCATATTGTACGTTTACATCTATGAGTGAAACGATATTCTCTAAAGAAACGAAACGATAGATAACTTCGGATTCCAGAGCGTTGTCGGGAGTTATTGTTATATCGTATCTGTTATCTTCTGTCAGCTGTATCTTAATCCATCCACAGACTTTTCCTTGAACATAAAATGAAGTTCCGTTTTCGATGACTTTGATGTCGTTGAAGTGGAGACCCCGTGAGAAAGGCTTCATGCTACATTGAAGAGCATCATGCCAGATTTGCTTTGCTATTCTATCGTTCATATTATGCTCCAATTAAGAAGTTCATTACTTTGGCATTATAGTTCTCAACCTTGTCGTTCTCCACGTTTAGGTCGATCGTCTCTGCCAGGTTATCTAAATACACATCGTCTATCTGTTTGAGCAAATTCCCTTCTTCATCATATAAGAGAACTTGGAATATATCAGCTCCTTCGATATAGACAATTCTCACGTTTCCTGTATGTAAGAAGCCCTGAACATGGAATTCGAGAGCATCTTCACTACATACTACTGTTTCTAAGTCCACTCCCCAACTCATAGGAAGGAGGGGTTCTTTGGCAATGATACTCCAAATGTACCTTGCCATGTCGGTTGATAGTTTCTTATTACCCATCTTGCCTTTTATTGTTATCAATCCATTTTTTTGCCTCTTCAAGTGAATCAAAGGTATTGTCCTCTATTTCACCATCTTCATTCAGAATAAAGGCTTGAACATCATCGGGAGAGTTCAGAATAATCAAATTCTCCTTATAAGTTATCTCCTTAGCCATGTTGTAGGATTGATTTAATTGTTTGTACTTGTTGTTTGGTTGGAGCTGAGAATACAATATAAGCATCATCGTCCTCTATCCCAGTCCATACAACTTTATCTATCGTACCGCCATTATCTATAATTTGACTCTTGTCGTATTGAACATCACCCTCATGCTCAACATCTATAAGATAAAATACTCCTTTAGCCATAGTATTCCTTCATATAGCAATCTTCACAGAGAGATCCATAATCATTAACATCACTTCTTGTCATCGGTCTGCCGCAATACTCACAATGTCTTACAGTCTCTTCGTGAACATAGCGGACAACATCGAGCATCGAAGCTCCACGGTAAGACACAGATACCTTACCTTTCTTAGTTGCTTTCTTGTTTGCCATTTCCTTTTAGTTTTGATTCGTACTTGCATTCAACATAGGCAGTAAGAATAGCCTTGATAACTCTGGCTCTGTCTGCTCTGTTGTAGTTGGCTGGTTTCTTGTGAGAATAACCATTTCTAAATGACTCTTCGATATATCCCAGACACTGCTCTTCATATCTGTTGTCGAGAAAGTCTCTGAGTTTATAAGTAACATAGGTATCTGTATCGTCACCCTGGATGTAAACCGAAAGATAGACTTCATCCTTCTTCCAGTTATAAATGTTTGTCACTTTGCTATTCCAGTTGTTGCCAGCATCAGAAAGGAATAATGTTTTATACTTGCATCTTGTTTTGTTACTATCTCCACGACCTGCCTCCTTGATAATTCTGAGGATGGTATTGTTTGTGATAGCCAAAAGTTCGTTTTCGTTAAGAGCGTTGATAATCTCCAATTTCTTCTTTGGAGCGTATCTTTTGAACAACTCGATATTGATATTTGCTGCCATTGTTGTTTACTTTTTAATAAAATACTCAATAGCGGAATGAACTAAGATATAATACTCTTGATTCACTCCACACTTATTCTCATAGGGATTATAGTAGTCAAGTGCTAATGCCTCGTATAGCTGAGGAATATGCTTCTTGATTTTATTTACCAACCACTTGTAATTGATAGGCTTAACCCCCTTCATCTTCTTCTGCCATTCCGAAAGAGTAATATCGGAACAGCAACATTCGTAAGTCATAGGCTAAATGAATGGTAAGTATATCTCATCCAAAACACCAGACTCAACTATCTTCTTTGCGGCTTCATGTGCGCCACGATTTCTGTCATCGTAACCGTAATCATCGCTAGCTATAACTCGGATAGTTGCCACAAACGATTTCATAATGGATTGCTGTAATGTTCTGTGTTGCATACTAACAGCAAGTCCAAACTTCTTAAGATTCCATGACATTGAGTTGATAGAATCTGTCAAAGCTTCAGCCGCTTTATATTCTCGGCTCTCTTTCAATATTACAGTTTCCTGATAATTCATATTTTTTGAGTTTTAATGTTGTGAAACAAAAAAGCCAGGGAGAAAATCTATTGTATTTGATAATCTCCCCAGCTCTGTAAATACTGGTTATATGGTAATGCTTAAAGCCCCTGCCACATCTGAGGTCTTCATGTAGGCAGACAAATCTATATTAGGATTATCTGCCTTAAATGCTTTCAAGTCAAAACTGCTGCGAGTTGTCGGGAGTTTACGAGTAATTCTCATTGTCTCTGTTACCCAACTCCTCACATCCTTCTCTTCCATGTCAGAGAGGAGCTTGCCTTTGATAATATTCAACTGCTCTTCTGCTGATTTCTTGGCTTCGATAAGTTCACGGATTGTCTCTTCTTGTGATCGCCACTCATAGGGGATAGCATAAGGATTCTTGAATTGCTCACCTCGAAGGTCTGTGTCGAGAAGATCTTTACAAATCTCAGGGGGAATACGACTGAGGAAGATGATTTCAGATATATGGTCGAAAGTTCCATCTTTCTTCGGTTTGTTACGAAGATGTATGATGAAGAGTTTATCTACCTTTGCCTTCTTGTTCTGAAGCTCAAATAGATAAGCATAAATTGAAAGTTGCCAGCGAGCCTTTTGAAGCTTATCTGCTGTCATCTGTCCGTAAGTCTTGATGTCTCCCAAAGAAAAGGTATCGTCAGAAACACGATAAACTTTGTCTATATTAGATGACCATGATTTGCCATCTGTCACGTTATACTCGGATGCTTCATGCGTCAATCCATAGTCCTTGCAGATTTGGATATAATCGACTGTCTCTTGTGTACCATCATTTATCCAGTTCTTATCGAAGTCCTCTATCGAAGAATGGACTCCTGTACCATATTCCGCTGCTGCATTGAGAGTAGCCTCACTGATACCATTAAATTCATCGGGGAATAGCTGTCTTTGTAGCATCCCTGTGATTCCACTTAGCTGTTTGTCGCCAAGCCAATACTCATGTGCTTCCTCATTGAAGAATACACCAGAGTTCTTTAGTTCGATTCTTTTTGCCATAGTTATGCTGCTTGTTGAAGTTGGAGTTTACGTTGTGTGAAGATAGCTTTGACCTCCTCGTTGCCGTTTACTTCATTCTGGTGCTGATAGTAAAGGCTTGCAAGTTGGTCTTGGCTAATGCAAGAGTTTACGGCTGCTCTAATTCCAGCATACTTGTCGAGGGATTTCTGCTGTCCCGTGGTAGCTGTCTTAGTGGCAGTTTTTCTTGTTGCCGCTTTTTTTGTTGTGTTGGCAGTAGATGTTGTACCATCGTCAGCTGTGTTGTCTGTTGGAATATCCTCACCAGCATAGACATACAGCCCAAGTCCGAACATCGCAAGATTTTTCACTAAGCACCTCATGAGTGTTTTGTTGATGTCGAACATTGTAACGGCTTGAACCGTCTTTTCGATGTAAGCCTTTTTGTAGCTGTCCCATACTTGATATGTGTAGGCGGTTAGCTTCATGGCTTTGTTTTTTGAGTCCATTACAGGCAACCACATAGAGTGAGTTAGGTCATCAACTGTAACCTCAGTAAACACCATAATACCTACATTCGGATCTGTGAAGTAAGGTAAGTTGTTTTCGGGATTTTTGATTACTCGATAGGTAGCACTCGGATATGCTGCCTTAAATTCAGCCCAAGCGTTCGCCCAGGATAAATAACTGAGCTTGTCGTTCTCTCTCTTTTCCAATTTGTCGTTAAGGTCAAGAGAACTAAGAGCGTTGAACATAAGAGATCTACGTTCATCTGCTGTTATATTAGCAGGAATTTCTGGTTTCTTAAATTTACACATTGCGGTATTTTTTTAAGTTGTTGTGAATACTAATGATAAACAAAAAGAGAGATACACAAATATCTTCTTTCGTTGATAAATGTATATCTCTCAAACATCCAGGTCTATTAGTTTCCAGACTTTTAGAGTGAAGGATGTTAGTTGATGAACCAAGAATAGCCCTCAGTATCTTTACCTGTTAGGGCTTTTTGGATTCCTAAAGCAAAATCAGTACAGTTCTGGTTTCGATCTAACCACTTATCTATATAAGCGGATTTTACAGATTCGTTAGCGAGCTGTAGTAGATTCCATGTAGTAATATCTTCTCCCTCTTTCTTACCGAAATTGGGATTAGACACATAGTTCTTTATCATAGCATTTACGGCTTGATCACCGATAGTTAGCTGTGGTAGTTGTTTCTGTTCAGATAGCGAAAGAAACTGGTAAAGTCTCATTCGACCGATAATCTTACAGAATAACTCTTCGGAGATAGCGGTTGATTGCAAATTCTCCAAGAGTTGTAAAGTTTCTTCCTTGTGAGGGTTAAAACCATTGAATAGTTCAAATGACTTCTGCATTATGTCTGCTTCCGTCATGCAGTCAATGGTACCTGAGTTTCCATCACACGTCAGCATTAAGTTTGAACACACTCTTACTTGCCAACCAACAAAGATTTTGAATTTTAATGCGGTTGGTCTGTTATAGAGTTTGTCTTCGTTATAAGCACGCACTCCACCAATACAAAGGTGAACCGATTGCCCATTGATAGTTTTTGTAAGGTTCTTGACATGGCAGCAAAAAGCCAATCTCTGATAAAATACCGTCTTGTCTGCATCTGTCAATTCACTCGATTTCTTATGTTGAGCTGATGGTATTCTTCCAATAATAGGATGAGAAACCCTGCACTCAACAGGTGTAAGTTCTCCAAATACTTTCTCGGCAACACTTTTTACTGCACCAATAAAATTCTGATGTGCTAACGTTAATGTGCCATCAACAAAAGTAGGAATTACGTTCTTTGTTTGCAACTCTTCAAGCGTGATTGCCTGAGTGTTGCTTTCAATGAAGTTAGGATGGTTGTCACCCCAATCTTCTTCTTCAATAACTTCAGCCTCGATTATATCATCTGATTTTTCGAGACCCAAGGTTATGTCTGATGTGATAGTCCCTGCTGTAGGAACAATCACGGCTGTAGTTGCTTCTTTCTTCTTCATGTTGTTATTCTTTTTGAAGTTGTTAGCAAACTGTAAAGTAACTTAGTCGTGGGAGGAAAGGAAAGCGTATAATCTTTGCCTTCATGTTTCTCACGAGCTTAACAGAGCCATTCTTATTGATTGCTCTGATGATAAGTTCTGATTTTGTCTTGTTCATATTCGTTATTTATTGAACAGTTAGAACTATGGGAGCAACTGGACTTTAATTTGCCAGTCACCCCCGATAACTTTTTGTACCCTTTGAAGAATAATGTTATTGCTTCCAATAGGGCGATAATTGTGTCAAGACTTTCGTTTCTAGTCACATACTGTCTCAACTTTAGTTGCTGTGTCGGTAGGCGTTGTTGTTGGCTTTACCGACTTCTTGTTTTTGTACTTGCTCCAGAGACTCTTCGTCAAATCTGTAGCTTCGATGATGGTGACAGCTATTGTTAATACTCTGTAGCTGACAACCAATGTTTGTTTGATTTTGTTCATATTCTTTGATATTTTACGTTATTAAAATGTTTTGTTTTTTTCTATATATAAGGCTTTTAAGCGATAACAGAAAAGACAAAAAAAGAGGTTCAAAAAACACTTTGTTTTTGACCTCATAAATAAAACTTCAAGCATCAGCCCGACCTGTAGAATAGTAGCTCCTTGAGTACCATAATCCCAGCCGAAGCCAAAGTTCATGTTGTTCCAAATTCATCATCTGGCAATCCCTTCTTTATGCTTTGAAGTTTGTCAAGAATTCTATCTTGACTTTATCTTCAACTATAAGGGTATTAAGTCTTTACAAACGGTGAAGAATAAAATGACGAAAAACGCTATAAAACTCACTTCCACGACCTTAATTATCTTAACTATGGATTTCAACACATTATGAGAAATGTTTAAGAATCTATTTCAAATAGTCACTGGGGAGCGAAGTATAGTAACTTCCAGTGAACAGGTTAAGACTACTGCCGAGGAACATAAAGTAGTCAAGTCAAAGTTCATGCACGATATACAGGCATTGAAAGATGCTGGCTACTCGTTGGTTGCAGGAGAGGCTATCGTGTTGGACTTGAAATCTGCATTGGAGCTTATACCTCGTGACCGAAAGAGGGTGGATGCGTATAATAGCCTGGCAGACTATCTTAATAAAGAGTTCGATTGTACTCTTTATGTAACTTCACAAAAAACTAAAATTAAGGAGGACAAGAAATGAAACTTACGATTATGAATTATGACATTGACACAGATATTGAAAAGGACTATCAAGAGTTGTCTGATAAATTATCATTTTTGGCGATTGCTTTATATCCCAAGATAGACATAAAGGGTGTTGCGTATGACTATAATCCATGCACCAATACAGCCACTATTCTGTTCAAAAGAAATTCTGTAAGCTATCTTGATAGTGGTTGGATAAAGAACGAGGACTGCCAACTCATAACAGGACTAACGGAGGAGTGTTTCTTTCCGAAAGTCTTTGGTGGATTGGACGAAGGATATTGGGGATTGATAGCATACAATGGAAGTTGGTATGCTGCTGATGACAACATTAAAAGGCACTTCCTTAAACGCCTGTCTGAGGGAGTTAAAGACATAAAGATAAACTTTGGCAAACATTATCTGGAGATTAAGATTATTGGAGCAAACTCATAATGCCTTTTACCTAAAAACAAAATAATGGCATATATGGGGTTTGAGTGATTTATAGGGGGTATGGCATTTTTTGAGAATAGGTGAAAGTGGTATAAATAGACTGAATATCAATAAGTTTTGCGTTTTACCTTTTTACAATAGGTAAATGATATAAGCACACTAAGTGACATAAGGTAAAACCACAAGAGATTAAGCATTATAGCTTGGTCTCTTTCTTCTTTGTCAAGAGTAAAAAGTCAAAAAACGCCATTTCTAACCGTCAAAATCTTTATTGTTGGAAGTTGATAGCCCTCTATACTTCCGATTTAACAATACGAGGGATTTTAAATAATATGGAAAAAGTAAAAAATACTATTATTACTTTATCGGATAAGATAACAATAATCAATCCGAAAGACAACAAAGCAACAGAGACTGATGTGTCAACCGTACTCTTTAACATTATGAATAGTGACGAATACAGAAACTATAAAGAGAAAGGTGAAAATATTTCTGGTGTTGATAAATGGAATTATATCCATAGCGGTATACCAAAGGTCAACTACTCAGGTGTCATCAAAAACAACTGCTTCCTGTCGTACTCAAATATGGTTGCAGTTACAGTTCCGAATTTCTGTAATGGCTATCTTGCTGATGGCAATGAAACGAGAGACGAGTTCGCAAAGAAGATACCATTTGTGTATGCAGCTTATGCTGATATTTACAACGAATGTGCATTACTTATTTGCAAACACGACAATACAGATCCAAGCAAGCACAAGACACTTTGCACACATATTGAAAAAGAAATAGCAAATATGGCAGAGTCATATCGCTCATGGGATATATGCGCATATAGTGAAAGCACCTATTGCTCTGCTACTATATCGTTTGACGACAAGCTGATTATAAATGACAAATGTGGAACTTTTCATTTCAGACCAGAAATCAAGAATCTCAAAACAACAACAAAATTAACCAAAGATTCTTATAACGCAATGAAACCTGATTTTTCAGCGTTTACAACACTTGACGATTTGAAAGAAGATGTCATGCAGCATTTCAATTTAAGGCGAAGTAACTCAATTATTGCGGCAGCAAGATTCTTTGCGTACAGAGCCAAAGAAAACGGAATAGAAGGACATGAGGCTTACAAGTCTTTTGTTGATTGCTTTAACTGGCATCGGTGTAATGAACAAGGTGCAAACATCTATTATGAGTTTTATGAAGTATTTGATTTGGGCTTGTAAAATAGCCCAAATATTTACCAAATGCAATACTAAGCGTTGTGTTTAACCCTCCTACGGAGGATTGCAAGGAAAGACAGATAGACCTTTTTTTATCTTTACGTGTCTCTTTTTTCTGTTATATAGCTTCTAAGGGATTTATAGTAAAAATAGGACAATCTAAAATTCTTATCCTTGTTGTTTGTCACGAAGTGGCATTAAACTTAAACATTACACATATATAAATATGAACAAGAAAATTATTCATGTACCCAATAATGTAAATTACATTTCTGATTGGGTAGGATTTGAAAACGAGATTCCACAAGGACAGGTTATTATCAACAAGAAATATCCTGGCTGTGGACTTACTTACTGGGCACTTCACAATAACATTCCAACCGTTTTGTGTGTTCCAAGAAAATATTTGGCAGAGAACAAGGTTGAACAAATGGAGAAAGAACATGAATCATACTTTTACTTCAGACCGAGTTGTAAGACCGACAGAGAAAAGCAGAAAGAAGAAAATGAGAAAACCTTTATGAACTTGCGTAACTACATAACTTGGCAAAATCCATTTACTCTATACAAAACCGTACCAAAGGTTATAGTAACGTATGATTCTCTACCTACGATATATCCTATTCTTAAAGACTCTGGCATAGACTTTCTGTATGTTGTAGATGAACATCAAGCCTGTTTCCAAGACTACACATTAAAACCAGATGTCATAGAAAGGGTGTCATCGCTCCTTTATAAACTGCACAATGTATGGTATATATCGGCAACTCCTATATTGGAAGAATATCTTGACAGAATGGAGTTCTTACAAAATCTGCCTTATATAGAATTGGAGTGGTCAGAAAATAAGATAATGAAAGTACAGACACAATACCTCCCGATGACTTCAACTGTTGACGAGATAAGTAAGATTATAAGCCGTTACAGGAATGATGGTTTCTTTGACACCATCATTGAGAATGGTATTTGCTATGAAAGCACGGAAGCTATATTCTTTGTGAACAACGTTAGGGATATAGCAAAGGCCATAACCGAAAATAAGCTGCAAGCATCCGATGTGAATATTCTTGTTGCCAATGACAGTAAGAACAAAAAGATAATCAAAGGACTCGGAAATGGTTTCGGTTTTGGTAAGATACCATTGAAAGGCAAACCACATTGTACTTATACATTTTGCTCTAAGTGTTCATACTTTGGAGTGGACTTCTATTCAACATCTGCCAGTACCTATGTGTTTGCGGATTCAAATGTCAAGTCTATGTGTACGGATTTATCCTTGGACTTGGTTCAGATTGTAGGACGGCAGCGTTTAGCAGAAAACCATTTCAGAAAAAGATGCACGATTTATGTAAAGACAACTGTCGGCACTACAATCAGTCGAGAAGAGTTCTATGCTGACCAAGAAATGAAATGGCGACAATCTGAAGCCATCTGCAACGAATGGAACAAACTGTCACAAGGCGCACTGGCAGCAACGGAAGTGAAACGTGATATATGTCCGTATGGCGTAATCTATGAAGACCCTTTGACAAGAGAGCGAATTGCCAAGAATTGTGTAAATGCTTTGATAGCGGAACTACACGCATGGGAAATGAGAGACAGAATATATGTAAAGCATGAGAGTGTGCAAAGTGTCATTGTCAGGAATGGCTTTGAAATGGCAGACAATCCAAATTTGCCTCCAATACTATTGTCATTTATTGACGAGTTTTACAGACTTGAAGATGACAATACAAGGATGATGTACTTTGCGCAATTTTTTGACGCATTTCCAGATTTGCTCGCTTACTCTAATGACATACACAGCATTTCAAGTAAATACTACAACTATTACTATGTTTATGGCTCGGATGGTTTAAAAACTTTCAACTATGATATGTCATTATTGGAGCAATACTATGAGCGATACAAAGAACAGTATTTACTGATGCCAGAGATAACCAAATCTTTTGTAATTGGCGAAAGATACTCTAAGAAATACATTAAAGATACTCTGACAGAAATATACAGGCGTTGTCATATAAACAAGACTGCAAAGGCTATTGATTTGCAGGAATATTTCAACCTTGAAGATGTCAAAATATCGTCAGGACTTAACAAAAGAACAAACGGATTTTTAATAAAAGCAAAATGAATTTCAGCATTTACCCTAACATTTGGACTACAGTATCTAATACACCTGTGTCCTTTGAGCAATTAAGAGAACTTATAGCCTCTAATGAAATGAAGTCGAAGATTGACGCTTTACGCAGTGCATCGGATGAAAAGCAAAGGCAATTTATAAAAAGCAGCTTGCCCAACATTACAGTGAATGGTGTCTTTCCTTACCGTTGCGATAATGGAATAGCCGTATATAACCAAGTTACGGCATTGGACTTTGACCATATACCGACAAGCGAAATGGCGCAAGTAAGAGAAATGCTTATTCGCAATCCTCTGACATATTTTCTTTTTACTTCACCTTCTGGAAATGGCTATAAGGTATTGGTTAAACATGACAATGTGCGTACAGAGTTTCATTGGAATTTGTATGCCCAACTCCTACAGATATTTGGCAACATTCCTTATACAGATAAAGGTGTGCATGACTTGTCTCGTGCAACATTTCTTTCTTACGATGGTGAGGGTTACTTCAATCCACTCTCAGAGTGTTTCCACTTTGAGTATGCACCCAATATAACACAACAGACAAAAATAAATAAGTCTATAACCACTAAAGGCAAGCAAGGTGTTTCTCCTATGACTCAGAATATGGTAATTATGAACAGTCTATTCCAAGCGACTTGGAAAGACAAGGCTCTTATGGATTACATTGACAAGTATAGCTGGAGCAAACATCCAGAGGATTACATGGTGGGGAACAGAAACAACTCGTTAATCAAAAAGGCAACCTTACTATGCCTATGCGGTGTGCATTATGAAACCGCATTATGGAAACTGACATATCTTTACACTCGTGACCCTGCGATTGCCGTTTCAGAATCAGACATCGAAAAACGTGTACTATATGCTTACCACAACAATGCTGACAGATTTGGAACAGAACGCCAAAAGTGGCTCGATTTCAGAAACAGAAGAATGTGGCGGTATAGATAACAAAAGACGAACCTCATAAAGAGGTTCGTTATTTTTCAAATCTACGGCAAATAGTTTTTTCTTGCCCCCTATAATCCTACCAACGCTGATATGAAATTTGTCCTTTATGGGGCAGATGGTTATTTTTTATAAGCCTCCAATAGTTCTGTACATAGTAAAGGTAAAAGTAAAAGTGTATATAGCTAACATGTAATCAAAGAAGTTTTTTCTGTTTTACTTTTACCTTTACTTTTTATGTAAGTTGTTGATTATTAGGATGTATTTAAATTGATAAGGTAAAACAAACAACTTTTGTATCTTACCATAAAAATAGGAGAGCCTTTACGACTCTCCCTTATATTATTTAAGTTCTCCGAACTCTTTTTTCCAATTTCGGAAGCGTTGTTTAGTTACACCGATTTCTGCTATTACTTCGTCCCATGTCTTTGTTTTCCTCAATTCTATAACTTGACAATATTTTTTGTATCTTATCTCTCGCTCCACATCTTTACGCGATTTTTCCTGAACTGAGGAAATGGAGAAATTTGTGCTTGGTATATCTTCTTGGATATAGTGAACAGCATTGTTTTCTGAATTAGGAACTTTGCGTACAGTCCAGATACGCCCTTCATCCTTATCTCTATTTCTGACAATCTCGATTCTACGATAATCCGTTTGCTCTTCAATTTCAGATATACGAAGAATACAAGTCGCATTTTGTGCAAACTCCTGACACCCTTTCAGCACATCCTTATCTCCCTTGTTAGCATGGTTTACAGCGACAAATGACACCTGAGCATTGTACGCTTCCAACGCACGTTTACGAATGGCATCCAACCCCTTATTCAGCTCCAACATTTCAGTGTGATTAGTTAAAGACACACCGAACTTATAACTTGAAATGCAATCCAAGAATATAGTACAATCTCCATGCGCATTCATTACCATACGCTCTACATCCTCCAACATGTCATTTATGGTTGGATAGTCGAACTCATCTTTTGTATAGCAATCAAGGTTAGAGGTCATTGTATAACCTCGTTGAGCATAGTCTGCCTTGGTAAGTTCTGCGTCAAGGTAGATTACCTTCTGAGGATTGTTTGGTATATTGTTAGAGAAAGCATCACATTGTGTTCCTGTCGCTATGCTTCTTGCCATTTGATGTGCCAATATACTTTTTCCAACCCCTTTATCTGCATAGATAATCACAAAACCGTCTTTTCTGACCACAGGAGAGATTAAGTACTCTATGCCTTTACTTGTACCTTGGGTGTGTTGTGCTGGTCGAAAGAAGTTGTTATCTCTACTTCCATTTCCCTTGCCTGTTTGCACAATGGGATTAGGATGCTTTATCATTGCAAGTCTTTCTTCATGCTCATATCTTGCCTCGGTGTCCTTTCTATCTTCGTTTTTCGTATAATACCAGATAAGTCCCAATGCAACTGTCCCAATACAACCTGCGACAATCTTTGCTGGAGATTTTTCTGAAATCTGATGTGTTGTATAAATGACACCGCCTATTGCAGCATAGCCTACAGCACTATTAACATCATTAACTTTGAGGTTTACAGAACCTCGCAATATAGGTATTAAATCCATGTTATTTTTTTTGAACATTTAATTGTACTATTTTTGCAATATATAGAAAGGAAGTCGAATGACTTTACAACATCCATAAAATCACGTATTTGCTGCGGTGAGAATTTCTTTTTGCCTGACAGAATTCCTACCTTGTAGTGGTCGCAACTATTAACGGTATGTGCAATCATACAAAGACTTCTATGAGGGTCAATGATAGGCTCGATACTTGCCCATGTGCTGATTCCTGCAATGTGAAGAAAATTGATGGCACTGATACGTTCAGCATTAGGACTTGCCCCAGGTTCAAGAGCATCGCAACCTGTAAGCGAAAAGCCAACCTTAATCAAGTCTTTATGGCAGAGGGCATTCTGAACAGCAGGATGAAAGTGCCAGTCCGCTCTTTTAGTCAAAACCTGAACAGGTACGCCTTGACTGATAGTATAGTCAATACACTTCCAATTCAGCTCAATCGTCTCACTCAAACATGGGTCGCTTGCGAATGAGAAGTGAAGTGGACTACCTGAAGAAATAATCTCACTACGATAGCGAGCGAGTTCCTTACAGAAAATCTCATACGCAGTGTCTTCGTCAACGAGCTGCTTCTTGAGACGTACTGTTTTACCACCCAATGTCTTTGACATCGAGCTGTGGTTATTATGGCAATAGCTACACTCATGAGGGCAACCATTGTAAAGGTCGCAGGCAAAAGGCGAGTATTTCGCTGCCTTGCCATTTGTTTTATAAATTGCTTTCATCTTTTTGGGCTTATTACATATTCTACATTCTTGTTCAACTCACCATACTGTTCTTCAAACCGACAGCAACCACAAACTAAACCTTCTGAAAAAGTTTTTATAGCTTTCTTTTTCTTCTGTCCGATTCTGTAACAGATGATGCCTGTGACTACGCACATGACGCATCCACAACCGATAACTGTGTTTCTTTTTGTTGCGGAAATTTTTAAAAAGTTAATTAAAAATTGTTTCATTTTGTTTTGGTTTTAATTGATGGTTGCAAAGGTAAA
>ERZ1027266.615-NODE-615-length-23576-cov-8.951703_pt1 | contig 23576 bp, 19 predicted proteins | sample MGYA00519257_ERZ1027266 | MGnify/ENA primary metagenome ERZ1027266 (study PRJEB26926, sample SAMN06164683) | human gut metagenome | biome: ENVO:00009003; feature: ENVO:2100002; material: ENVO:00002003 | host: Homo sapiens | place: USA | collected 2012 ... | reverse complement strand
AGGTGGTATACTTTTTAATTATTAGGGGTGGTACACTTTTAAGTTAGAATCTACATTGGACATCTGTTTCATGTTGCTTCAACAAGCATCTGAATCTATGTCCATATCCCTCTTTTATGCACCAAACATGCACGTTGTAATTGTATAAAAATACAGTTTTACGTTGCGCTTTTAATGCCATTCCTTTAATATTTACCCCAGTTCGTGATAAAGGTTTCTTATCCCAAACTGAGGTAGGCTATGAGTAATACAACATGGCGAATGACACATATTTTCCGGTCGGACAGATAATTATTACACCCGATGCTTTGGGCTTTATAGAAAATATATGTATATTTGCAGCAATAACCCTAAAAGGACAATGCCTATGTAACAAAAAAATATAAAAGACATATCACATAAAATAAAGAAGCGTTAGCTTTGTATTCTTGCTTATCGAAAATCGCCAAATTTGAAGAAAAGCAATCAAGAGTAGAAGTTAATGCTCACGTCTGTCTACAGGCGTGGGCTTTTACTCGTGTATGATTGCAACTGGTGTTTGGCGATACCTCGATAAGCATAGACGGAGTGATTAGTCCACGTTTTTTTATTGTCTACACCTAAGCCCAGGACTAAACAAATACCACTTCAACACATAATAATAACCAGCGCATTGACACAAGAGCCAAAGATATACTACAATATCTTTGGAAACCTTAGAAGATGCAACATAAAAACATTTACATATATGGAAAAGACAATAAAACTTTTAGAGAGAGTCTTTACCTTTTTACTTCTTGCTGTAGCCTTTGCGGCGTGCAGCAGCGATGATGACTCTACCGATGGCGACGGCAACATAAAGCCAGACGTAAACGTGAATGACCCGGCAGGAACGGTATCACTGTCTATGATGAAAGGACCAAGCATCCGAGAAGGGGCTACCAGAATTGGAAGTTCTGACATATATATAGGCAACGACTACAACTTCGACGGAGGATATTTCATTTCATTGGGAACAGTGAAGGGACTTGGCAACGTGTCGTATATTCCGACAACAGGCTGGGCAAGTAAAGTTTCCGTACGCAGCGGCAATGGATATGTGGCATGCGACCCATATGGATTCTTCTACAGGATTTTTGTAGAGAAGGAAATTGTCGGGACTACAGGCGGCATCATCGGCTATGACGTGAAATACCAGGCTCCATTCAAAGGAAAAGACCTCGAACTGGAACTGCCGGCAACTTCTGTTTCTTTCGACAAGAAGGGAGGAACGGAGAATATCGTATTCGACAACAAGGAGTTCGTTGTGTTTACGGCGAAATCTTCAGAAGACTGGTGTCAGATTATCCCAACATCCACTTACAACTATTCTTTCCTTGCCAACGGTATACAGATCATTGCACAGCCATCGAATGTGGCTGCCACAACAGAGGCTACCATTACGCTGACCACTGCCTATGGAAAGAAGAAGGAGATAAAAGTGACGAGAGGCGGTGTTGACCCGTATCTTACTCTCAACGAGACATCGGTCACGCTTGATGCCAAGGAGTGTGAAAGACAAGTTGGACTGAACACCAACATTCAGAAAGAGGACTTGACCATCAGCAACACCGCAAGTTCGTGGTGCAAAGCAGAATTTGTAGACCAGACAAGGGCGATACATGCAAGTGCTGCAAGGATAAAGTTTGTGGGCAACAAGCCGGCAAAGGCTGTCAAAGCAGCTAACGCTGCTGGCTCTGCAAGTTATTACGCTCTGGTTCTCAAAGCTAATTCCAATGACAAAGATACGGAACGAAAGGGAACAATTACGCTTAAGAGCAAGGACGGCAAGAAGAGTGTAACATTGAATGTAATCCAGGACAAGGCTTATTTATATGTTAAAGATAAAGGCTATAATAAGGTATCATTTGATAATGAAGAGAGAAACGCAGTTATCGGCAACGTATATACAAACTTAGAATATGAGGACTTGCAAGTAAGTTGCAACGAGACATGGTGTAAACCTGAATTGCAAAAAGAATCTTATGGCTATATAATATTGAACGCTAATATCAGCAAGAATGCCACAGAGAAAACAAGAAAAGCCAAAATCGTAATCTCAAACAAAACGAAAACATTGAGCTTTACTCTGACAGTCTCTCAACGTGGCATTAAATTTATTCCGAGTCAAACAAAAGTCGGCTTTGACAAAAACTACTCAAACAAGACCATAACAATAGACACAAACATTGATTGGGAAGCTTCGTCTAACCAAAGTTGGTGTACAATAAGCAAGAATGGCAACAATCTAACAATTCGTGCTACGCCATACTCAGGAAGCGCAGCGAACAGAAAAGCAACCATTTCATTCAAAGGTCTTTCAACAAAGATTGAAGTTGACCAAAGCAAATATGCCGTAGGCGATGAATACAATGAGAATGGAGTGAAGGGAAAAGTTGTCTGCATGATTGACACAATCAGGTATGTCGGAAAAGATGTCAGAGAAGCTGTCTGGTCTAAGGAAGAAGTATTGACAGGTGCAAATGACAAATATGACGGAAGGTTAAACATGTCTATCATAAAGAAAATATCCGGTTGGAAAGACCTTTATCCTGCATTTGCATTATGCGACGCTCTTAATACAGGTAATGTGACTGGGTGGTATCTGCCGGCAACAAATGAACTTTCTTATATTTATAAAGGAGGAGGAAAAAGCTTTAGTGACAATTACTGGTGGTCATCAACAGAATATACAGAAAACCGAGCCTATGGTTTTAATTATAGCAAATCATATGATTTATCAAAAGAAAAAGTTTATAAAGTAATAGCAGTACACAGATTCTAATAATATCAATAAGCGGAAAAGCAAGTTTTTAGATGCTTGCCTTTCCGCTTATTTTCATTTATACCGACTACGAAAGAAAAACATATATTTATGCATACATAAAAATGTTTTTTCTTTCCCGGAAGCGTTATACCGACCGCTCGTCCAATAGGAAATCAAGCACATTCATTATTACGATACCGTTGTCGTTCTGGTATTTCTTTATGCGGTCGCCGGTTATGACGTATTTCATGAAACTGTCGTCGATGCGGAGCAAGGAGGCTGACTCCTGCTGCATATTCTCTCTGTCTGGCAGACTGAGTGCCGACTGTATGTAGCAACGCTTGTAACCACGGTTGCACACGAAATCCACCTCAAGCATTCGCCTTACCTTGGTTCCTTTCTCGTCTACGGTATTCACTTCCACATTGCCGACATCAACACTATAGCCCCTGGAACAAAGTTCATTGTATACGGCATTCTCCATAAGATGGGTCTTCTCCTGCTGACGGAAACCGAGCAGGCATTGCGGATACCCAAATCGGAGAAATAATATTTCAACGGAGTACCGATGTATTTCCTTCCCTTCACATCATAGCGGTTGCAAGACTCCAGAAGGAATGCATCAGAAAGGCATTCGATGTATTTCTTTATCGTTGCCGGACTTATGGATACATTCTTCACAGACTGGAAGGTATTTGAAAGACGCTGCGGATTTGTCAGTCCGCCTATCCCCGAGGCAAGAATCTTGAAGAGGTCATTCAGCTCTGAATCGTTCTTTATCTTGTTTCTGTTCACTACATCTATTATATATGTCTCAGCCAGCAGACTGTCAAGGAGCTTCACTTTCTCCTCTTCCGTTTTCAGAAGCACTACAGGTGGCAGTCCGCCATAAAGCAGATATTCGTTCCAGCCATCCTCGCGATCGCCCTCATAAACGCTCATGAACTCTGCAAAGCTCAATGGCGATACATGTATCTGATAGCCCCTGCCGCGAAATTCGGTTATAATGTCCTTCGAAAGGAACTTGGCATTGCTGCCCGTCACATACACGTCGGCATTGGGGATATGCAACAGTCCGTTGAGCACATCCTCAAACTCATCGAGCATCTGCACCTCATCAAGCAATATATAATAAGGTTGGTCGTCGATAATCCTGCCCTTCACGTAGGCATAGAACTTGTCGGGATTGCGGAATTCCTTGAAAGCATAATCATCGAAAGCCATTTCCACGATATGGTCGTTTGCCACTCCATTATCCTCAAGAAACCTTCGGAACAGTCTGAACAGCAGGAACGACTTGCCGCAACGCCTCATTCCTGTGATAATCTTCACCAGTCCGTTATGCCGACAACTGACCAGCTCCTGCAGATCTTTATTTCTCTCTATAACCATAGTCTACAAAAGATTTTTGCGGATATCCGCATTTTTCATCTGCAAATATAGTCATTTTATCAATTCCACGAAAGATTTTTGCGGATATCCGCACTTTTCTTAGATAGAAAAGATTTTGTAATATATATGTAAGCGGATGATAAAGTCTTTGAAATGATGCTGTAACACAAGCCCCGTACCTTTGCACCGGATTCAGAATTAATGATGAATAAATGATTCTAAAGAGAAAGTACATGATTGTAAAGAAGGTAAACAAGATTGTGGCAACTGCCATGTTGCTTACAGTTCCGGCGGCAAACGGTTTCGCCGCCGACATCATCGGCAGGGTGACCGACGGGAAATCGAAGGATGCTCTTATCGGTGCCACCGTGCAGGTGGAAGGAACGAACATCATCGCCGCCACCGACATCGACGGCAACTTCCGACTCTCCGGACTGAAGGAAGGCGAGAAGTACAGACTGACCATTACTTACGTAGCATACAAGAATAAAGAAATTGACGGGGTTCAAGCGAGCGATCAGCCTCAGATGATTAGCGTAGCGCTGACACCCGACGAACAGACACTGGGCGAAGTCACCGTAACCGGCATGGCAAGAAAGAATACGGAAGCGGCTATGGTGCAGATTGCCAAGAACAGTCCCGTCATAGTGAACAACGTTTCGGCACAGGAAATAGAAAAGACACAGGACTCCAACGCAGGAGAGGTGATCCGACGTGTGCCGGGCGTAAGCCTCATCGACGACAAGTTTGTGATGGTGCGCGGCTTGTCGCAACGATATAATAATGTATGGATCAACGGCGGAGCGGCTCCAAGCTCCGAAGCCGACTCAAGGGCTTTCTCCTTTGACCTCATACCAAGCGCACAGATCGACAATATGCAGATCGTGAAGACCCCGTCGCCGGAATATCCTGCCGACTACACGGGCGGCTTCGTGCTCGTCAACACGAAGGATATCCCTGTGAGGAACATGTTCCAGGTGTCGGTGGGAGGAAACTGGAACACGGCTTCTGTGTTCAAGGACTTCCAGTATGCCAAAGGCTCCTCTACCGACTTCCTCGGCTTTGACGGCGGTCTACGAAACCTCGACGGCGGCTTTCGCTCATCGCTGCGCTCAATCGGCAACGGCGGTACCGACCTGCAGGGCAACGGTCTGAACAACGACTGGCTCATCAAAAGCATGAAACCTTGGGGCGACCTGAAGCTCTCCGCCAACTTAGGCAGAAGATGGAAGCTTGGCGAAAACCAGATGGGAATGATTGCCGCACTGAACTACACCAACGAATACCGCACGTTCAGCGACATGCAGAACAACCAGTTCGGAGTGTACGACGAGCGCAACGACCGCTCCATCTATCTGAGCAACTCGCTCGACAACCAGTATAACCACAATGCCCGCCTCGGCGCCATGCTCAACCTGACGCTGCTCACTGCCGACGGCAACAGCAAGTTCCAGTTCAAGAACATCTTCAACCAGATCGGTAACGACCGCTATACCAGCAGACAGGGCGTGGACGAACAGAACAACCAGACGCGCTCGGCTGAATACTACTACCGCAGCCGCACGACATACAACGGACAATTCACAGGAAAACACACGCTGAAGAGCGATGAACTGGACTGGAGTCTGAGCTACTCTTATGCAAACCGCAACGTGCCTGACCGCCGACGCTACCTACAGAACGATGCCCTGGAGACAGGAACGATACAGCTCACCACGGGCAACGACATATCAAGGGAGTGGGTCCGTCTCGACGAACATATCCTCTCGGCTGCCGTGAACGACAAGCACGACTTTGACTTCAATGGATGGAAACCGACAATGAAGCTCGGAGCCTACGGCGAATACCGCACCCGTGAATACAAAACCCGCGAGTTCATCTACAACTGGGAGCCAGAGAACAATTCCCTGCCTGCCGACTTCCGCAAGAGCGACCTCCCCACCCTGCTCAGCAACAGCGGGAACTTCGGCGCCGACAAGCTATATCTGCTTGAGGAACCGAACCGCCGCGACGACTATAAGGGGCACAACACCCTCGGTGCCGGATACCTGACTGCCACTCTGCCGTTCGGCAGTCTGAGCGTCTTTGCCGGCTTGCGCTATGAATACAGCAAGATGGAACTTATCACGAACACTCGTGATGACCGTCCGAGTCCGCTGAGCCACTTCTACAAATACAACGACCTCTTCCCCTCGCTCAACGCCACGTATAAGTTCTCCGACAAGCACCAGCTGCGCCTATCCTACGGCAAGACCGTGAACCGTCCGGAGTTCCGAGAGGTGTCGCCGTCGGTGTTCTACGACTTCGACCTTGCTGCCGACGTGAAGGGAAACACGGAGCTTACCTCCTGCTATGTGCAGAACCTCGACCTGCGCTATGAGTTCTACCCATCCCGAGGCGAGATGGTTTCCGTGGCACTCTTCTATAAATATTTCGATGCGCCCATCGAGTGGACCTACACTCTCTCAGGCGGCAACCGCATGATCTATTCATATATGAATGCCGACCATGCCAACAGCTACGGAGTGGAGCTGGACATAAAGAAAGACCTCTCGTTCATCGGACTGCCCGATTTCAGCTGGTCGTTCAACGGTGCCATAATCAAGAGCCGTGTGAACTTCAACGGCAGTGCCAACATGGAGAACCGCCCTATGCAGGGACAGTCGCCATACCTCGTAAATACCGGCATCTTCTATAAGAACGACAAGCAGCAGCTCGACATCGCCCTGCTATACAACCGCATAGGAAAGCGCATCATCGGCGTGGGACGAAGCGAAGGAACAACGAGCGGCAACGAGACGCTACGTGTGCCTGACAGCTACGAAATGCCACGCGACGTGCTCGACCTCTCTATATCGAAGAAGTTCGGTACCCACTGGGAGATTAAGGCAAATGTGCGCGACCTGCTTGCACAGAAGGTATACTATAAGGAATTCGTGACCGCCAACCTCAACAGCGGCGGCACTAAAGAAGTGGAGCAGATAACCCGCTGCTTCAAGCCGGGAAGGAATATCGGACTGACCGTGACCTATAATCTATAGCTCTCCCCCAAAGCCCCATATTCTCCCCTGAACAAAAAGAAACCCTATTATTACAAAATAATACATTATGAACAAAACAAAATTCTATGGATGCCTCGGCGTCCTCGCACTTGCAGGAACGATGTTTACTGCGTGCAGTGATGATGACAACAATGGTGGAAACGAAAACTCAAACACTGCCGTATGGACAGTAAACGGCGGCATCAACGCCTGCGACCACGTGCTCTTCACAGAGAGCGACAAGGCAGGCAGCAAAGACGTTAACGACAAAGGAACTCAGATCGGAAACGGCGACCAAGAGTTCGTCTTTACAGGAAAGCAGACTCTGAAGAAAGGTACATATATCCTAAAAGGTTGGGTATACATCGCCGACGGCGCTGAACTGACCATCGAACCGGGAACCGTAATCAAGGGCGACAAGGACACCAAGGCTGCCCTCATAACTGAGCGTGGCGGAAAGCTCATAGCACAGGGTTCTGAGACACAGCCTATCGTATTCACATCTGAGCAGGCAGCCGGTAGCCGCAGACCTGGCGACTGGGGCGGCATCATCCTCTGCGGCAAGGCACGCACAAACGCTACGGAGCAGCAGATAGAAGGTGGTCCGCGCACAAAACACGGCGGCAACGATGACAACGACAATTCCGGTGTATTGAGTTACGTACGTATCGAGTTCGCCGGCTATCCTTTCGCAACAGACCAGGAGATCAACGGTCTGACGCTCGGTTCTGTGGGCAAGCAGACGAAGATTGACCACGTGCAGGTATCTTACTCAAACGATGACTCCTTTGAGTGGTTCGGCGGCACGGTAGACTGCAAATACCTCATTGCCTACAAGGGTTGGGACGACGACTTCGACACCGACAACGGATTCAGCGGCCACGTGCAGTATGGTCTCTCCATCCGCGACCCGAAGATTGCCGACAAGTCTATGAGCAACGGCTTCGAGAGCGACAACAACGCCAAGGGAACAAACGCTGACCCTCACACCTCTGCCGTGTTCTCAAACATCACCTTTGTTGGTCCTAAAATGGGCGACAAGAACTTCGTGAACGATGCCTCATACATCACCGCCGGAGCATACAACCCGAACAACGGTTCCGGTCTCGGTCGTTTCCAGAGCGGTATGCAGATCCGTCGCGACTCTCATCTGAGCTGCTTCAACTCCGTTGTTGTTGGCTGGCCTGTTGGTCTGATTGTTGACAAGCAGCTCGGCGACTGCCAGGGTGCTGCTACAAACGGACTGCTGAAGCTCCAGAACCTCTGGTTCGCCAACCTCGACGCCATCGGCACAGACGAGAACAAGGTGCTGACCGACCCGAACAACGAGTCGTTCTCCGCAAAATTCTTCCTCGCACAGCCGGGCAACAAATACTCTGCCTCTGCTGACGGATGGTTCGACGTTACCGGCTACCGTCCTACAGCTGCCAGCCCATTGCTCTCTGCGGCATCCTTCACCGATGCCCTGCTCGCAGGCTTCGAGAAGGTGGCATACGTAGGAGCTTTCGACAACGGCGCCGACTGGACTGCCAACTGGACAAACTTCGACCCGCAGAACACACAGTACTAACTACGTTTCAGGTAATGATTACATCGCCTTAGGCGAACAATACTCCCGCAGATTAGCAAAAGAAAACTTAGTGCGTAATCTGTGGGATTTTTTTATACAGCTACCTGCAAACGCATTCACACACAGAATGTGGCGAACAACAAGCAGCTACGAGTGATTTAAGTTGCTGATCAACAAATACCCTCTCTTACGTTTCCACAGAGGAGAGCAAGAGAGGGTATAAAGGTAAGATATTTATGAGGGACAGTTCCCTACAAATTCTATTACATAAGCCTACGAAGAGACTGTAAAGCAGACAACATTAGAAATAGTAAGCCAAAGAAATCTGCCAAGCATTTGAACGGCCTTTTGAAACCTGTTCCCAAGTGTTGTCCAAAACATTCTTTACAGAAGCCTCACCGGTCTTTCCGCAAGCGATATTATAGTTGAAACCTACTTCAAGATGGTTGATGACTGTCACACCGGCACCAAGGTTCACGCTGAAGTTAGTAGACTTCAGTCTATAGCTTGCCTCCTTTGTCCAGTCGAAATTCTTGTCGCCCACATTGAATCCGAACTGAGGACCGGCAGCGAAATAGATACCAGCAAGGTCGCCCAATCCTATAGAATAGCGAAGATTGATTGGAATATTGATAGCCTGCTGCTTAACGGTGTTAGATGTGATCTGTGTGCCTGTAGTGTTCTCCACGTCTGCCTTCAGCTTTGCCTCACGCTGGTCGTAGAGTGCAGCAGCATCGATGCCAAGACCGACAACAGGAAGTGTGAACTTCACAGACGGACCGATAAAGAAACCTGTACGGTTGGAAGCGTCGAGCACATCCTTGCTCATCGACATGTCGGTGATGTTGAGACCACCCTTCAAACCGAACTTGAACTGTGCCTGCGACGGCATAGCCATCATCAGACCAAAAGCCACGAGGGCAAGAGTAAATACTTTTTTCATACCTTAAAAAATTAAATAGTGTTTCTAAAAATAAATAGTATTCGCTATTAATATGTTTTTCTATATAAATTATTCTATTACAGGAATAAAAAGAATGAGGATATGCAGAAGCTTGTTCCGGCTCCATACACATCCTCTTGGTTTTATCTAAAGAGTTAATGACGCTGTCTGCGTACAGATACCCTTGCGGAGCCGCCACCGCCCGAAGACGATGATGAACTACGTTTCGGCTTCTTGCTTACACTCGTTGCAGAATCTTTTGCACCTCCCGCACGGCGGTTGCGGCGCACTTTCTTCTTACCCTTCACCTGCTGCTGTGCCTTGGCAACGCTGTCGAGCGAGTCCTTCAGCTGCTGGTTTCCCCACAGGTTTTTCTCGAATGCCAGAAGCTCACCCTCGATGCGCTTCTGCTCTTTCGACATAGCCGAATCCGTCTTGCAATACTGCGAGAGCGTCTTGCCGAGCATATTCGTTGTCTTGTATATCTTTCCGCGATACATTGTCTTGGCGAAATAATCGTCGAGAGTCATCGTGGCGGCATTGTTCAGGTCGCTGGTCATTATTATCTGCTTGCTCAGATAAGGTGCCACATCATCGTATTTCACCCAAAAGAGAGGATAGGTCTGCGGAGCGTCGCCGAAGTCGTCCTCTCTCGACATTATAGGGCACAGAGCTATAACCTTCGTATGGAAGGTGGCTGTACGCTGGTCGTAATAGGCACATTCCTTAATGTAGTACGACTTCACTTCCTTCGACGGTATGTCGCTGTTGTCGATATTTATTCCGTTTCCCTTCTTCTCGTAGTAGATGTGGTAATTATCGAGGAATGCAAGAGGCTTAATCTTGGAAGCTTCGTTGAAGACCTCATTGCCGTCGAGACGGTATTCGTAGGCATTTATCTTTCCGCGCATCATCAGCTTGAAGAGATAGGTAAAGAGGTTCATCTGCGTCCCCACCGCCTCCACCGGATAATAGAGTCCGGCATTGGCATCGTCGGTAAGGTTAATGGTGCGGTAGATGTCACGTCTCCACACCACATCCTCCTGCATCGGTGCCGTTGTAGGATATGATATCAACGCCCTCGTCGTGATGTTCTGTGCATTCGAAGCATTCTGCTTTGCCTGCTGCTGTTGTCTGCGTGCCGCAGGCTGTGCGCTTACCGTTCCGGCAAAGCATGCAGTCAATATTATTAGAAATATCTTCTTCATATATATAAATATGTATATTTTCTACTTTACTATTACCTCCATCGAAGAAGGCAACGTTCTTGTTATTCCATCCGGACCTACTGCCGTCACACGACTGATGTAGAATCGTCTGTTGCGCGAGAGTCCTCTGAAGGCGTCTTTCTGTCGCTGCGAGAATGAGGCACCAGCCGAAGCCATCGGCACGGCATTACCCATATTGTCGAAGAACACGGTCTCGAAGCTGAGCACCCTAAACTGTATGTCGAGCAAGCCATCATCGATGGCAGCCTTCAGTCCGTCCACTCCCATAAGCGATGCCTTGGCGAGTCCGCCTCCGCGGTAGCGGTTTGTTCCTATTGCTATGTATGCCGTCGGGTCAGGCAGCTTGCGAACGTGGAAAGTAAACTGTCCCACCTGTCGTGCCTGTCCTGTGGAGAGCGACATCACGTTTATAGTCACGTCCTTGCCCACTGATGCCGGACGAGCTATGTACTTGCCCGGTCCGACAGGCTGCAACGTTCCTCCGCTCATGGTTGCAGACACTTTGTTCAGCGGCACTCCCGGAATGCTGATGCTCATCGGGTTGGTGTAGCCGGCATAGAGCACGTTCATGAGGTCTGCAGAAACAGTTGCACTCGGATCTACAACAGTATATTTCTGTGAGAAGTCACGACGGATGACGTCGCCTTTACCATTCTGCATCGTTATATATCCGGTGAGATTGAATTCTCCTGTACTTCCTGTTGTAATCTCGTATGTATTGTTGCGTAAGTTCATGTGTCTTCCGCCGATATATATCTGCGGCTGCTGTGTGGTGTCTACAGCTGCCATCACGATCTGTGCGGAGAACTTGTCACCTCTTACTATAGTCTGTGCATTAGGTATAACAAAGGCGCTGAGCTTGTTCACACGGATATCCTTCATGTCTATGTTGGCTACCAGTGTATGGAGCACCTCACCCTCGGCATAGCGCACATCGCTCTGCAGTTTTGTGAGCAGGGTTACGGCAGCCGCAGCAGGCATGTCTTCAAACATATACTCCTGCCAGTTCTTACCCATCGACTTGGCGTTTTTAGGAAGTTTGGTGGTGAGGTTGCTTTCTATGATCTTACGCTGAGCCTCATCTGCTACCATCGTGAGAATCCTCTCACGGAAAGAGTTGATGGCATCAAAGAGCTTCTTGCCCTTTCCTGTTCCGGGAGCGAGCATCACGTGGCTTGCCGCCTCAAGGTCTTCCTTGCGGTCGATGTTCTTCACGTCTCCCTTAGCTCCGTCAGCTTCGCGCACGATTTCCACCTTCAGCTCCTGTGCGAAGTTGTACAGGGAGTCGCTCATGCGCTTTACCATAGTGGCTTTTTCAAACCACTGACGCACCTTCTCGGGGTTGCTCTTCATCTGAGCCTCGAAGTCGTCATACATATTCTGATTCTCCTGCACGGCATTTGCCGTTGTGCGCTGAAGACTCTCGTCGACTATCGAGAAGCCGTCGAGCACCTGCGTAGATACGTTCATCGCAAGCATTGCCATCAGAACGACGTACATCAGGTTGATCATCTTCTGGCGAGGAGAAATCTGTCTTTTTCTTATTGCCATTGTTCTTTGTTTCTTTTTGGGGAGGACTTGGAGGGTTGTAGTTCAAGGAGAACTACCTGCCAGTGGAAACCGCCGTCCTACTCCTCTTTATTTCTTTAGACCTGCGGTGCTGCTCCTGGTGCAGCGGCACGCATGTTCACGGTCATTGCCTCTATCATGCGAGTGTAGATAGCATTGAGCTGCTCTATCTGTGCTGCCATTCTTCGCGACTGTTCGTTTATCTGATCGATGGTTCCAATCTGTGCGCTGGCACCCTTAAGCTGCATCTCGTAAACCTTGCAGATGCCGGTGAGCGTGCGGTTCAGGTTTTCCATCTCCTCTGAGTCGCGTGTCAGGCGTTCGCTCTGCTCCGCAACTCTTGCAAGCACCTCGGTGAGTTTGTCGAGCTCTTCCACATAGCGGTTTGTCGCCTCTGCCATCTCTGGCGACACCTGCTGCTGCTCTGCCACCCACTGTGGCACGGCGAATGCTGCACCGGCTGCCGCTGCGGCAGCATTTCCTGCCATGGCTGCTGCGTTTCCGGCAGCAGTCGCTTCGTCAGAGGCTGCACCTTCGGTCGCTGCAGCAAATGTTCCTGCGGCATCTGTGGCATTGCCAGTCGGCACTCCAGCACCTATTCCGCCACCTATTATTATAGTGCCACCACCCTGCACACCGGCAACACCCGGCTGAGCAGCTGTATGTCCACTTTCTTCCGCCTCACGCTCTGCCATGTCTTCCTCATACTCTTCTTCCACTTCTTCGGCATTGACGTGGGTAGGAAGTTCCTTACCGTCGGCGGTCTTGTCGAACGGACGGTCGAAGGCTGATATTAAGAACACGAACACCTCGGTTCCCATACCCAGGAACAATGCGATATTAGCTCCCGGCAGGTGGGTGAGTTTGAACAGTGTACCGAGGATTACGACAGCTGCACCCCAACTGTAGGCATAGTTCATGAACGTCTGTCCGGGAACGCTGTCCAACCACTTCTGCAAGCGGTATATTACGTTATATTTGCTATACTCTGTCATTTTCTTTTCTTACTTGCTTTTTGTTTAGTACTTGATGTGCTTGCCAGACTTCTAACGCAGCGGAATCCGATGTAGCTGCGTGGCTGGTTCTGGTATTCCCATGTGCGCCATGCCGAACGGATATACGACTCCGGGTCTTTCCATGATCCGCCTCTGACGCTCTTTTTCTTCATTTTGTAAGGGTCTTCGATGGCTGCGTTGTATGAGAGCTCGGGGTTGAAATCATTCATTGCCGTCACTCCGGCTTCGGTGTAGATGGTGCTTGTCCATTCCGCCACGTTGCCAGCCATGTCGTAGAGTCCATTTGAGTTTGCGGAGTATATTCCCACACGACTCGTTATGAGGTTTCCGTCACGTGTATAGTTTCCGCGGTCGGGCTTGAAGTTTGCATAGAAGCATCCTCGGTCGTTTTTCACATCCTGGTTCTCCCATGGGAACTCTGTTCCGTCCTTTCCTCGTGCGGCATATTCCCACTCTGCCTCTGTCGGCAGACGATAGCGCTGGATGTAACGTGCCGCGCCGCCGAGGCCCTTCAGCAGATAGTCGGTACGCCATGCGCAGAAGGCGTTTGCCTGCTCCCATGTCACTCCTACCACAGGATAGTCATTATATGTAGGGCTACTGAAATAGAGCCTCATGTATGTTTCATTGTCAGCATTCTGGAAGTCGTTAACCCAGCATGTGGTGTCGGGATAGACATTTACGATATACGTATTGAGGAAGTCCCACGGTCCGCTAAGCTGACGGTTGATGGTCTGTCTCACGATGCGTCCCTCATCGTCGATATATGCAGTATCTTTCGAAATCATAACCACTTCGTCGGGGTTCACCTGCACGTCGGTATCGAGGTTTCTCTCCGCCGGATTGAGACGGTTGCGACGCTTGGCTGCCGTTACATAGTCGTAAATCTCGTAACGGTAGTTCATCTGGCTTGCGTCGAGCGTCTTCTCTCCCGTCACGGGATTCGTCACATAGAGACTCTCGATGGCTCTCTGCTCGTCTTCGTTGGGCTTGCGTGGCAGAGCCTTCTTCCAGTTAAGGTGTGGTTTCACCGGGTCTCCGTTCTTGTCTTCGGTTATCATATATGACTCGTCGCCGCCGTATGCCGGATCGGCAAGACGTGTACGGAGTATGGAGTCGCGGACCCAGAATACGAACTGTCTGTATTCGGAGTTCGTCACCTCGGTATCATCCATCCAGAATCCGTCTACGGAGACCTCCTTAACGGGAGTCTTCATTCCCCACAGACTATCCTGCTTTTCCATTCCCATCTTCAGGAAGCCTCGTTTCACGAGAGTCATTCCGTATGGCGTAGGCTCTGTGAAGCCTCTTCCGGCTCCTGTTCCTGTCAGTTCGCCGCCGCGTCCCGACGACGAACTGATTTTTCCGCCGAAGCATCCTGTCAGCGTCGTCACCATCACGCAAAGGGCTATAATGCTGTTTCTCATCTTCATTATTATAATATTCTTACGCTTTTATGTTTATTCTTTCCTTTCTTGAACAGATTCAGATTTGTCTGATATCCTACTGTCAGCTCGTGGCTGCCGTTTCCTATGCTCAGTGCTGAGGTATACATCTCATAACTGTAGCTCAGGTTTATGCCGTGGAACATGCCTCCTATCACTGCCGTCACAGAGTTTGTGGGACTATAGGATACTCCGGTATACATCATCTTCTTGTCGTTGGTGTAGACGACCCTGGCAGTAACATCGGCACGGTATGCCTTTCCGTCGGTGCGCACCAACACTGATGTAGGTATTGTTACAAACGGACTTCTTAGCTTAATATTGTATCCTCCGGTCAAATAAAATGTAGGATCAATCTGCAATTCGTTGGTTTCGCCCAGTTCCACGAGTGGCGAAGTAAGGTGCTGGGCACTTATTCCAGCATACCATCTGCCATGGGTGTAATAGAGTCCGGCAGCCAGATCCATGCTGTTGCCGTTCACGTCGCTGGTGGCAAATGCCGGGTCGCCAGCCTCTCCAAGGTCTACCTTAGAGCCGTCGAACTGTTCGTTTACGAATCCGAACTGCGCTCCCACGCTGATTGTCCCTCCGAGGAGCTTGTGTTTGTAGGCATACTGCAGGGCTATGCGCTGGTGTGTGAAGAGTCCTATCTGGTCGTTGAGTAAAGACACACCAGCTCCATGATATGCTCCGATAAAATAGAAGGGCATATCGGCACCGACATACATAGTGCGCGGATTGTTCTCGAAGCCAGCCATACTGATGGCATAGGCACCCACGACATTGAGTTTTGGCTGCTTTCCCACTGCTGCGGGGTTGAAATACGGCTCCAGATCCCAATAGTGGCTGAACGAGGCATCATACTGTGCTCTTGCTCCTGCAGCGAAGAGCACGGTCAGTGATAGAATTATGTATAAACGTTTAAACACGATGTTATAACGCAGTATTTCACGGTTTATTGTATACAAACGCATTTTATAATGTTTTTTTTAACATCAGCCTTCCTTTTACCGCATACTGCTTTTGAGAAACCTGTCAACTTCCTTCTGTCAATCAAGCCGTTTCATATTTAAAGGACACATCCGCCATAATGCAATCAAGCCGCAGCCTACTTAAGTGTGAAAGACGACAAAAGCGGTATGGAAAGATTTTTATAAATCCCCATACCGCTTATATTCAAGGCTTCATACCGAGAGAGAGTTTGCTTGCAAGCTTTTTGTTTTCGTCCTCGCCATAGAGGTTCACATCAAATCGCCTACAGTTTCTGTCGGAAAGTCTGATGTCTCTTAATGCCCTATCCTATTGGTGGAATTGCAGGTGGAACAGGAGGCATCTGAGGGGCTGCAAACAGAGAAGCAAGTTCTGCAATCTGACCAGCCGGAGTCCATGCTGAAAGACCTTCCTTCCATACCATTGAGTTTGAGGTAAGTGTGCCTTGTTGTACCAATGTCGTCAAACCTGCCATATCAAAAGGTCCTTGCTGCTGCCCTCCAACCGCAACATAAACGGCAACATTACCTATTGGTGGAGGTACAGCTCCAGAGATAGCGCTAACAGCAGCATCATGCACAGCCTTGTTAGCAGCATCATGATGACGATCGTAAGCCTTGGCTGCTGCTTCTGCAGCTATAGCAGCCTTAGCCTGAGCATTGAGAGCATCCGTAGCCTTCTTCGAGGCCTCATCAGCTTTCTTTTGCAAATACTCCGCCTTGAACTTGTCCATTGCTTTCTTGTATTCCGGTGTATGCTCTATTTCTTGACCATCAATACCAACAGAATCCACAAGTTCTATTATTTTGCCGTTCATACCAAGAGCGTACAACCTCTCAATTTCCAAGGCCTGCAACTTGGTAAAACCTTTATACTTTTCATCTCCATAAATAATTGTCGTAACACCGACCAAACTTGATGATGAAGTTACCGGAACATCGCTATACTCATAAAAATCATCGCTACTACCAAGCAACCCAGGCTTGATAAAGTGAATGCCTTTGGTGTCGAGGCGTATTTTCAGACCCAAACCCATCAAACCACTTTCAAATGTCTTCATAATTCTTTTATTTAATCAGTTAATAATAGTTTTTTATTGTATCACTTTTTCTTCTGTTTCAATCTGCATCAACAGGTATCGGTTCCAACACTTTAAGACCGTTCAGAAGACGGATATACGCATTTTTCTTTTTGGCGACAGCTTTTTCTGCCGCAGTCTGCATATCCATCAAAGCTTTTTCATCTTCATCCTTACCGCCATAGCGGCAGTCAACAGGACGCCATGAGAGCTTTGTTATGCGATAGGCACACTCCGAACAGTTGTCTTTGGTTGGTGCCGGCAGACCATCTATTACCGTCAACAGAGAGTCTTGCTGTGCCGTTATCGCCTGTTTTATGTTGTCTTCCGATTTTGACAGGCTGTATATTCCGTATACCTGCCAACCGACAAATCCTATTAAGAACAAGAGAAAGAAAAACAGCGTAACCATACCTCCCACATTTTTCTTCTTCGCATTCTTCTTGTAGAATTCGAGCAAGGGGGCAAAGCGAGGGTCGTTTTGCATTCCGGAGTTCTTCACTTTGTCTACACACCTACAAAACATTGTCCAATAAGCCCGTTGCTCAGGCAGTCCGTCTTTGTCGGCATTGGATTTTGCAAGCAACATTAGTTCCAGAACGTCATCAAGTGAATCCGGTATCGGATAGTCTTCGATAAAAGCAACTCTCCGTTTGTCACCCACGGCATCCAGGACAAAACCCATGGCGCCTCCAGCCCGTCTGAGGCTGTTCAGCTCTTCGGTAAACTTAGTTACCGTCGCATTGGCTTTAACGTTTCGGAACTCATGGCCACACTCCGGACAAACAAGGCTGCCGACCTTTACCGGTGCGCCGCAGCTTGGACACTTCACAACATTGCCGTTCTTTGAAGACTGACCATAATTATAATCTGTTGTATCCATTATTACTTATCTTTATATCTTATTTATCTGTAGCATCTTATACAGCACACCGCAATAAACGAGAAGCAGAATGCCGTTCAATATAATGTAGTACGGCATCTTTATTCCGATGGCAGCGAAACAGAAATGACTGACAAGAAAGAGGACAAAGAAAAGGAAGGACATTGCTCTTACATTAACGCCCAATCTTGTCTGCCCATACTGCAGTCCTACCATCGGTACTGTTGTTGCCATGAAACACACCGTGCTGAATACTCCGCAGAGCACATCATTTTCCTTTCCCTCGCTGATGCTGAAGGCAAGATAGCCTATCAAGCACGACAAGACTACAGAAATGGCTACGAGCACAGCGTTCACCTTTATATTATACGGATTCATAATCTTTCATTTATGGTAATGGCGGTGGCGTGAGAGCCACGATTTTCAACAAGTCCGGAATTCTTTCCACCGGCTGCCAAGTCTGCATCCCCGGCATCCATGCCAATGTATCCTTGGTAACAGCCTTGTTCATAACCATCTGGGAGAACTCGCTTTCACTCAAGGGACCGACCGACTTACCGTCAATCGCCACATAACATGTAGCAACAGGTCTGGAAGAGGGCATCGTCTGGATAGAGCCAGGCACATACATATTCTTCATGCTCTCGTTCATGACGTTCATCATCTGCTGCGCCATAGACATGCCAAGGCCGAATTCCACGAGTCGATCTATGGAAAAGAAGCTGTCATTGTTCATAATCTATTCTTTAAAATAATAACTATTTTACAGGAGGGGGAGGCGGTGTAGGCATTCCTCCTGGTGGAGGAGGCGGACAGGCTGGAGCGAACAATGCGCTCAACTCCTGGACATTACCTGCCAGCTCCCATTGCGACATTCCCTGTTTCCAGACGTATGTCTCCTTGGTGAGCCGTCCGCTCTGTGCGAGCTGTTGCAGCTGCGCCATGCCGAAAGGTCCCGTCTGCTGCCCGTTGACAGCCAGCATATACTGGACACCCGGCATCGGAGGAGGCGTATTCATTGCATTCTGCATCTGCTGCCCCATATTATTCATCATGCCAGCCATCTGGGAACCCATGGCTCCTCCCATCATCATGCCAGTCATCATTCCGGCAGGATTAACGGTTCCGTCGCCAGCGTTACCCATATTCATAGTCCCCATCGTTCCAAGATTCTGGGCGGCGGTCTTCAGCACATCAGTCTGAAGCCCTGTAGAATATGCGCCAAGATTGCCTTGCTGGGTCTGCAGATGCTGGGCATACTGTCCTTCCTCACGCTGTATCCTCATAGTCTCCCTCATGTTCTCCATATTGAGAGCCTGGGTGTCTTTGAGGTTCTGTATGTTGAGGTCGGCCTGGGCACGCATGGTTCTTGCCGTAATGTCGCCGGTAAGGTCCTTCACCTGTAAGTAGGCGGGCGACTCCTTGTCTATCTCTATCGCCCCTACATCGAGGTGCTTGAACTTGACACCGAACTCACTTATCCTCTCTTTCAGATTCTCCTCAAGATATTCACTTATCACGTCTATCTGGCGTTCTATCTGTACTACCGGCATACCAAATTTTAAAGGAATGTTGGAAACCAGACCTTTTATCTTACGCACCAGAACATCCTTGATTTGCCTTTTAAACTCATCAAGACTGAAATCTGCAAGACGATTGAGCTTTATAAAACCTCTGTAGTCCTCAAGTGCAAACGTCATGGTGCCACGCACAGCCACAGGTACAGGGTAATCAGGAAGCCGGGGATCGGCAACATCAAAATACGGCACGGCAAATCTTACCTGATTGGCACCCTGCAGATTGATGAAATACACCTCTGCCTGGAAAGGAGACTCGCCACCGAAAGCCATACCCACGATACTCGAAAGGACTGGGAAGTTGGCTGTCTTTATGGTGTCATCGTAAGGTCCTACGATGAAATCCTGCATGACACCGTCTTTCTGCCTGTACACAAAGACTGCCACTTCACCGTCTTTCACACGGAGACTGCTTCCATAACGAATAGCATTCTCACGAGAGGTGGTATTCACGTCCTGACCCTGTGGGCGCCATTTCCACACGAGGTATTCTTTCTCGTCACAGCGGATGACGTTCATCAGCCCTCCACCTTTTCCTTTGCCGAACAGTCCCATAGCTTACTACATATTATATGTGGTTTCGTCAAAGGTGAAACCTTCAGCCTCGGTTTCTCCGGCAAGACCCGTTATGGTCTTTATACGAACCACATGCTTGACATCGTCAAACTCCATCTCGTTTCCTTCTGCCACTTTTTCTGCATAATCACGATCTGGAATAAGCTCTAGCAAATCAAGGCTCATAACTCTTATCGACTCCAAATCTGCATTCAGGATGACATAGACGAAACCATTATAACATCTGATGTCCAGGACTTCATCGTCGGTACTGAAACAACCCGAACGTTTGGTCTTGACAATGTTGTTGTTCGCATCAAGGTAATTATAGTAGACACCGTTCTTCTTGAAAGTGAAATACACTTTCTTTCCGTTCACCATCATGACATTCTTTGGATTGATTGTCACCTTCTTCTTCACCGCAGCACGCTGTGGCTGTTTCTTCCTGGCTACGGGTTTCTTGAACTGTTGCGATACTACACTACCTGCACTCTCTGACGTACATGAATAAACGGGCATCAGCGACATTGAAAATGTTCCCAACAGGACAATAGCATTACGGAAAAAGCGACTGCCATTTGTCACTTTCGTTTTTTTGTTTCTCTCTGAAATCATAGTATTTGTTTCTTTTAATATGTCTTATGGCTTCAGTTCAGACTGTTTTGTTTGTAGATTGATATTGAACATGTGCACTTCAGAAAACGTGAAGCCCATTGTTGCAAGGTACCTCGACATGGAGTCTGCATTTCTTAATCACCAGATGCAAAAGACCAAGCGCCAACAACGTTTTTCTTATGTCCAGCCTCAGCTAGCCGCCATTATCACGGACTGACTTCGGCATTAAGATTATGCTGTAATCGTGGATGTAAAGTACAATTCGAATACAAAATTATAAAAAATTAAAAAGAAAAATATGAATTATTTTTAAACATATATCCAAAAGCTTCGCTTGTTTTATGCTTTACGACATAAAAACAGGATGAAAAACAGACAAGCTGAAAAGCAAAAACGGGAGAGATACCACATAATTGAACTTCGGCTTCATCATTTTTCTTTTTCACCAAGACAAAAAAGTTGACATAGGGAAGTTTTTCCTCTAACACTTCTTTCTTTGCCAAGTATATACGGGGCTAATATATAGCGGCACATAAACAATAGAAATATGTGGACTACAACATAAAGTATAAGGATTGACCCTGTAAGACAGGTTACTTCTTTGTATAATATACATCTGCTTTTGCATAAAAATACACACGTAAAAAACAAGCCTCAGGAGACTTCTCATAGAAAGTTACCGAATTTCTATGAGAAAGTTACGGACTTTCTATTGGAAAGTTACCGAATTTCTAAAATAAGACAAATTCAGCCTGTCAATAAAGGGACTCACAATCGTCTTGAAATGCATAAATATAGAATCTTTCAGAAACTAAGTTCTCCGGCACAAAGAAGTATGGCGCAAGGCGTTAAGCAAACATCTGCTGTCCTGTCTACCCAACTATAATTACGCTCTTTCAAAAAAACATGGGGGTGGGTAGTTACTGAAGAAATAAGAGGATGTACCATGGACATATGGCACATCCTCCTTATATGAAGTGTCTTATTTTATGCGCTTGAAAGGTGCAAGGCCTCCAAGTGTGAGGGTGTTATTATTAAGCTCTCCACTTTGCAAATGGGTTTCAATAGGTACAGGTGCGAATCTCAGAGCATTGTTGTTCACTTCGTTAACCACAATCTGTGGCAACTGTTTCCTGTTGGTAATAGTAAGCCTTTGAGGGTCAAATTTTAGACTTTTAATATATATCTTACCATTTTTGGCAGCCCTATAGGTCGCATGACCTTTTTGTGTTATTGTATATTTGGCAATCCAGTTGTTATATACTTTTTGTGATTTCTTCCACACATAAGACAGCACACAATTTCCTTGTGTATCAAATGTAATGATAGGATAACTATTGGCATCATGTCTCCAAGTGCCAGCAAGCTTTCTTAAAACTTCTGGGCTGTCAGCATTTTCTTCATTCTCTTTGCGTATTTCTTCAACCTTTTGTGGATCAGAGATAGCAAGATATTTTAGATATTTTTCTTGGTTACCTTCAGCCTCATACTTAGAAGCAACATCTTTGGCAATTTCTGTCAGTCCATAATCTACAGCGGATGCCATCAATGATAAGCCCAAAGACCTATTGTACGCTATGATATTAGGATAATCTCCTGAATAATACAATTCACCGATACATGCTTGGGCATACATATTACCATTCTTTGCCATCCGATCGATTTCTTTAAGAGCTTTATATCTCTTAATCTCGGAAAAGCTGCTAATTCGTGCTGATACATACATCACAAAAATATTTGCATAGATTTCTCTATTCTCCTTTTTGAAAGTAGAATCTGCACTTGCCAATCTGCTATAAAGATTGTCTGCATCAACTTCGTTTCCGCCAAGACCTTCAAATTTATATTTACGAAACCATTTTTCGTTGTCTTTTATATCGAAAGACCTATACCATGCCAATGATTGAGCAAGAGAAAGAGCTTTTGCCGCATCTTCATCTTCTGTAAAATCCCAGCCAAGTTTCTTAGCTTCATTAAAGAACCACAAGGCTATAGCGCCTTTATTATCATCATTAGCAATACAGCCTGCCGTATAGTAGGCTTGGGGGTATCTGGCCAGTAATGCATTCCAAAGGTTATGATACTTTTCGTTCCAACTTGAACGTTCTTTTTCATACAAATAATAGCAAGCAGGACCATATAGATTTCCTGCAAGGTTATTAATTTCATCTCTACCTTTTTTGAATTCTCTACTTGTACTTAATTGAAGTAGCGCATTGATGTATTTGGCATCGGGATTTCCAGATTTGACAGCTTCTGCCAACATATCATATTCATTCACGCCAGTATCCTCAGAAAGAAAATCTAAGCTACCACAAAGATATAGTTTAAATTGTGCAACAGCATCACCTTCCATAGCTTTCTCATAAAGTCCCTTTGAGAAAGTTAAGCCATCAAAGTATTTTCTGTCATTTACCCTAAAACCAAAATTAAATCTTGTTCTAAATGGAACGAAAGACGGAATAACGTAGCGAGTCTCTCCACGTTTTGCATAAATTTCATCAACTAAAGTCAGACTTTTTTTTAATTCTGTTGTATCCAATAATATTTGTCCATAATCTACTTCTTTCTTTTGGGCAAATCCTGCTGACACAAGCACAAGCATGAAAAATAGCGTAAAAATTCGTTTACTCATAATTTTATTGTTCTTTGTTAAAGTTGATAGTTCTTAAATAAGGGAAATTGGACATGTGGCAAAGGTAAACATAAAATCGGAGAAAATCACTCTTTCCGGAGAAATTGTTTACACAAACATGACTTCTCCAGACTTCGTCATTGCGTCACAAAAACATGCAAGCAATTCTCTGAAAATCTCGTCAATGAATCGGGTAATGTTCCACGTCGTGGTCCTGTTCCCAAGTTTTCGGATTTGGAAGTGGTGGCGCTAT
>ERZ1027266.596-NODE-596-length-23891-cov-7.602366_pt1 | contig 23891 bp, 19 predicted proteins | sample MGYA00519257_ERZ1027266 | MGnify/ENA primary metagenome ERZ1027266 (study PRJEB26926, sample SAMN06164683) | human gut metagenome | biome: ENVO:00009003; feature: ENVO:2100002; material: ENVO:00002003 | host: Homo sapiens | place: USA | collected 2012 ... | reverse complement strand
GAGATTCATGAGCGTCTCGTGGGCTCGGAGATGTGTATAAGAGACAGGATTTATAAGATGTGACAATACCAAAATTTTATGAAATCTTTAGTAAATAAAATACGACGAATTTACCTAAAAATAATGATGGGAAATGCTGTTTTAGTTCTTCGGGTTGTCAAACTACTTAGTTGTAGGTATTCCCGTTTACCTATTATTTGTTAAAATCTTCTTATTCCGAAATCTTGTTTCTGTAAAAATTTTCTGTTTGGAAAACATTTACTATATTTGTAACCGAAAATCTAATAACACAGGCATACCTGTTGGTTGCCAAAAACTTAAAAAGAAAAACTATGGAATTACCTTTTGCAGAATCTTGGAAAATCAAGATGGTGGAACCTATCCGCAGAAGTACTCGTGAAGAACGTGAGCAATGGATAAAGGAAGCTCACTACAATGTGTTTCAGTTGCGTGCTGAACAAGTTTATATTGACCTTCTTACCGACTCGGGAACTGGCGCCATGAGCGACAGACAATGGGCGGGAGTGATGCTCGGCGACGAAAGCTATGCCGGTGCAACTTCTTTCTTTAAACTGAAAGAGACAATTACAAGATTGACAGGCTTTGAGTATGTTATACCTACTCATCAGGGTAGAGCTGCTGAGAATGTGCTCTTCTCTTATCTTGTACATGAAGGTGATGTCGTTCCAGGAAACTCACATTTCGATACAACAAAGGGACACATCGAAGGCCGTAAGGCTATGGCTCTCGACTGTACAGTTGATGACGCTAAGGACACACAGCTTGAAGTTCCGTTCAAGGGAAATGTAGACCCAAAGAAACTTGAAGCTGCTCTTGAGAAATATGGCGACAAGGTGCCTTTCATTATTGTTACCATTACCAACAATACAGCCGGAGGACAGCCCGTTTCTATGCAGAACCTGAAAGACGTGCGCAAGGTTGCTGACAAGTTCGGCAAGCCTGTAATCTTTGACTCTGCACGTTTTGCCGAGAATGCTTATTTCATCAAGACTCGCGAAGAGGGTTATGCAGACAAGACCATCAAGGAAATCACAAAGGAGATGTTCTCTTATGCTGACGGTATGACGATGAGTGCTAAGAAAGACGGTATCGTGAATATGGGTGGCTTTATAGCTACAAAACGTCAGGACTGGTATGAAGGCGCAAAGGGATTCTGTGTTCAGTTTGAGGGCTATCTGACATACGGTGGTATGAACGGACGCGATATGAACGCACTTGCTATCGGTCTCGATGAGAATACGGAGTTTGACAACCTGCAGACTCGTATCCATCAGGTTGAGTATCTTGCTTCTTTGCTCGACGAATACGGCATTCCTTACCAGCGTCCTGCTGGCGGACACGCTATCTTCGTTGATGCTCCGAAGGTGTTGACGCACGTTCCGAAGGAGGAGTTCCCGGCACAGACTCTTACCATAGAGCTTTATCTCGAGGCTGGTATCCGTGGTTGCGAGATAGGTTATCTGCTTGCTGACCGTGACCCGGTAACGCGTGAGAACCGTTTCACAGGACTTGACTTGCTCCGTCTTGCTATTCCTCGTCGTGTTTATACCGACAACCACATGGCTGTAATTGCTGCTGCGTTGAAGAACGTTTATGAGCGCAGAGAACAGATTACTCATGGTGTGCGTATCACTTGGGAGGCTCCTCTGATGAGACACTTCACGGTTCAGTTGGAGAGAATATAAATCAGTCGAGAAGATTTTAGATAAGTAATATTGTTTAATTGCTGTTTGTCGAAATATCATAATGTTGAAGCAGACGGCACAACTAAAAATATCCGCAGTACCGATTAACAAGGTGTTGCGGATATTTATTTTTGTCTTCTGATGTAATATCGGAAGGAGGATAAAACAGATTAGTCTGACTATAGGAGGTTTTATACTGCTGCTTTTATTCGAATAAGCTGGATATAAGATGTTTAGAAGATATAAATAGGCTGTTTGGAAGGTGTAAAGATGCTGCTTGGAAGGTGTAAAGATGCAGGTAAGGAGTTGGAATGATGCTGAATAGAGACTGGAAAGAAGTAAAAAGAAAAAGGCAAGCATCATAATTGATGCTTGCCTTAACGGTTTTATTTGATTAGCAAATAATCTGTGGATTATTCACCCTTCTCCATCTTAGCCTTCAATGCTGCAAGAGCGTCAAGGTCACCAAGAGTTGTAGAAGCTGCTACGTTGTTGATAGCTGCTGTCTCGTCCTTCTTAGCTGCCTTCTTGCGTGGAGCCTTCTTAGGCTCTTCCTTGGCATCCTCGAATGTACGGCTGTGAGAAAGAATGATGCGCTTTGTCTCTTTAACGAACTCGATAACCTTGAATTCGAGCTCCTCACCGAGCTGTGCCTGTGAGCCATCCTCCTTAACGAGGTGCTTTGGAGTAGCGAAGCCTTCACCACCCTCGTTTAGAGTGATAACAGCACCCTTGTCCATCATCTCGGTAATCTTACCTGTGTGTACAGAACCTGGAGTGTAGATAGTCTCGTATGTATCCCAAGGATTCTCCTCGAGCTGCTTGTGACCGAGGCTCAGACGACGGTTGTCCTTATCTATTTCGAGAACAACAACATCGATGTCTGCACCAACCTGTGTGAACTCTGATGGGTGCTTAACCTTCTTTGTCCAAGAGAGGTCAGAGATGTGGATAAGTCCGTCAACACCTTCCTCAAGCTCTACGAAGATACCGAAGTTAGTGAAGTTGCGAACCTTAGCTGTGTGCTTGCTTCCAACAGGATACTTAACCTCGATTGTCTCCCATGGATCTTCCTTAAGCTGCTTGATGCCGAGAGACATCTTGCGCTCCTCGCGGTCGAGAGTGAGGATAACTGCCTCTACCTCGTCGCCAACGTGCAGGAACTCCTGTGCTGAACGCAGGTGCTGGCTCCAGCTCATCTCTGAAACGTGGATCAGTCCCTCTACGCCAGGTGCAATCTCAACGAATGCGCCGTAGTCAGCGATAACAACAACCTTACCCTTAACGTGGTCGCCAACCTTGAGGTCTGGATCGAGTGCATCCCATGGGTGAGGAGTGAGCTGCTTCAGACCGAGAGCGATACGCTTCTTCTCGTCGTCGAAGTCAAGGATAACAACGTTAATCTTCTCGTCGAGAGAAACAACCTCGTGTGGATCGCTTACGCGGCCCCAAGAGAGGTCTGTAATGTGGATGAGTCCGTCAACACCGCCGAGGTCAACGAATACACCGTAAGAAGTGATGTTCTTAACGGTACCTTCGAGGATCTGACCCTTCTCGAGCTTGCTGATGATCTCTTTCTTCTGTGCTTCCAACTCAGCCTCGATGAGAGCCTTGTGAGAAACAACAACGTTACGGAACTCCTGGTTGATCTTAACAACCTTGAACTCCATAGTCTTTCCTACGAATACGTCGTAGTCGCGTATTGGGTGAACGTCAATCTGACTTCCTGGCAAGAATGCCTCGATGCCGAATACGTCAACAATCATACCGCCCTTAGTGCGGCACTTGATGTAACCCTGGATAACTTCCTCGTTTTCCAGAGCTGCGTTAACACGCTCCCAGCTCTTGCTGAGGCGAGCCTTCTTGTGAGAAAGAAGAAGCTGACCCTTCTTGTCCTCCTGGTTCTCAACGTAAACCTCTACAACATCACCTACCTTGAGGTCTGGGTTGTAGCGGAATTCGCTTGCCGGGATAATACCGTCGCTCTTGTAACCGATGTTTACGATAACCTCTTTCTTGTCAACAGAGATAACGGTACCGTCAACAACCTGGTGCTCGCTTACCTTGTTCAGAGTTTCGTCGTAGGCTTTCTGAAGCTCTTCTGCGCTTACAGCTGCCTTGCTTCCGTTCTCAAACTCATCCCAATTGAAGTCTGCCAACGGCTGTACGTTCTTAAAATCTGCCATAAAATTAATAAATGTTTTGTTTTAAATTAATAAAGTTAGACTTTATGTGAATTAATAAATCGCGTGCAAAGGTACTACTTATTTATGACATGTATGTTTTTAAACATGTTTATAGCTTGGTAAAAATGTAATATTTAATTTTTTTTAACCACCAAAGACCATTTAAAGGTCTGATTTTCTTTTGATTTGCACAATTATCAGGGTTATTCCGATAAAAGTCGTGGCCAAAGCCGACCATAGCGAAATATTGTTGTTCAATCCGCAGATGTAGTGGATAGTAAGTATAACTACTTCAAGTATGAGCATGACTACGCCAACTGCGGCAAGGTTCATGCTGCCTGTCTTGTGTATAGCTTTTTGTAAAAGATTCATAGTCTTTTTTTTATTTTGCCTGCAAATATATATATAAATAATGTATTAGGATAATTATTGTCTGTTTTTCCCTCGTTTTATAGCGGGAAAAGTAGTGGGAGCACAATAATCATTACAAATCCCATGATGATCTGCAGGGGTAGTCCTACCTTTATGTAGTCCATGAAAGAGTATCTGCCGGCTTGCATTACAAGAGCGTTTGGTGGTGTGGAGAAAGGTGAGGCGAAACACATACTTGCGCCGAGTGTTACGGCAAAGAGGTATGCGTATGGGCTGACGCCAAGTTCCGTGGCGCTCGACAAGGCTATAGGGGCCATCAGTACGGCGGTTGCCGTATTGCTGATGAACATGGTCAGCAGGGATGTAGTGAAATAAATGCCACCCAATAGTATTACGGGACCATAAGCGCCAAGTGTGTTTACGAGAGTGTGAGACAAGAGGGATGAAGCTCCGGTCTTTTCAAGGGCTATCGACATGGGCATCATCGCTCCGATGAGAACGATACTTTCCCAGTTGATGGTCTTGTAGGCGGCATCCACATTACGGAAGCATCCGCATATTACCATCAATACGGCAGCAAGCATTATTGCCGTGACGGGTGCGATAGGGATAAAGTCGAAGACCATGGCGGCAACCATAGCCGTCATTATTATAGCGGCAACGGGGGCTTTGTATGTGAGCGTCACTTTTGCCGCTTCGTCAAGAGGCTGTCCGAGCACGACCCAGTCGTCCTCTTCGTTGTTCAGCCTGGCGATATTGTCCCATGAACTCTGCACAAGAAGGATGTCGCCGGGAGTAAGTCTTACGTCAGCCAATCCGTCGCGGATATAATCTCCTTTCCTTCGTATGGCGATAACGTTGATACGGTATTTAGCCCTGAGGGCGGTATTGCGGATAGGTCTGCCCGTGAGACGTGAATTGGGCAGCAGCAGGAGTTCAGCCATGCCGATGTCGTAGAATTCGAGAATGTCGGCATTATCGTCATCCTTGTTTATTGGAGTAAGAGAGAGTATGTATTCGTTGGCGAACCTTTCAGCATCTGCCTTTTCGCCAGATACGTATATAATATCGTTTTCCTTGAATATCGTTTCTGCCCCTACGGTTGTCTGGCTTATGTTTCTCAGCAGTTTGCCATGTACGGTTTCTTCCGTTCTTTTTTCCATGACAGACAGTTTGTACCTGTTGTATAGGTCGAGGTCTGCCATCTTATGGCCGATTAGTCTGGAGCCGCTTGGTATTATAAGCCTGTGGAGCTTGTCGGTAAGCCGATATTCGTTTACGAGTTCAGGTAGCGTCTTGCCGCTTTTGCCTCCCGTTTCGTCTTTTGCCGTTTCCGTTGAAAGGAAGTATTTGCTGAGAGGCAGCAGAATGGCTATTCCGACTAGTATGCATATTACGCCGACAGGCAGGAACGAGAAGAATGACAAGGCAGGGTAGCCGGCTTCGATAAGAGTTTCTTGTATGACAAGGTTGGGTGGCGTACCGATAAGAGTAAGCATTCCTCCGAGGCTGCTTGCAAAGGCAAGTGGCATGAGCAGCTCCCGGGAATTGCTTTGTGTGGCGGCGGCCAGACTTACCACGATGGGCAGCATCAGGGCAACCGTGCCGGTATTGCTAACGAAGGCGCCGATGACAGCCGTGACGAGCATTACCATCAGGAAGAGTGTGAGCTTGTTGTTTCCGGCAAGTTTCATTATCTTGCTACTTATCATCTTTGCAAGTCCCGTCTGTAGAATACCTCCTCCGACGACAAACAGACCGACCATCATTATCAAGACCGGGTTTGAAAAGCCTGCCAGAGCTTCGGCAGGTGTAAGGATGTTGAATAGGAGCAGGGATATAAGCGCGCATAATGCCACAACGTCGGAGCGCGTTTTGCCAATAGCAAAAAATATAGCGGAAATGGCCAAGATGATAATGGTTATAATCATATTTATAATGGTCTTTTATTGTTATTCCTTAGCGTTCGTTCTGCAAAGTTAGCGAATTAAGAAGCATTTCGCAACTATCGTTTGTGGCTTTTACTAAGTTTTAACGAATTTAGTTGCAAATAGGTTACAAAGATGCTAATTTTACATTTTAGAGTTTGCCGTAACGATAAAATGATTAACTTTGCAAATTGATAATATATAAAGAAGATGAAAATAGTAGTTTTAGATGGTTATGGATTGAATCCTGGCGATTTGTCATGGGATTCGTTGAAGGAGCTTGGCGAAGTCGTAGTATACGACCGTACTGCTCCTGGAGATGTTTTGAAAAGAGCTGCGGATGCAGAAGTAATACTTACCAATAAGGTTGTTGTCTCGGCAGATATAATAAAAGAGTTGCCAAATCTGAAATATGTAGGAGTGTTGGCAACCGGATATAATGTTGTTGATTTAGAGGCGGCGCGTGAACATGGCGTCGTGGTAACGAATATTCCGGCATATAGTACGGATAGTGTCGTGCAGATGACCTTTGCCCATATCCTGAACATCACGAATCGTGTGGCGCATTATGCGAGAGAGAACAGGGAAGGAAAGTGGAGCGGCAACAAGGATTTCTGCTATTGGGACACTCCGCTGCCGGAATTGTCTGGTCTGACACTCGGTATCGTAGGACTTGGAAATATTGGAATGAAGGTGGCACGCATAGCAAGAATGTTCGGAATGGAAGTATATGCCGCCACGAGCAAGGACTCTTCTTCTTTGCCGGAGGGTATACAGAAGACTACATTCAAGGGGCTGCTCGGCGTTTGCGACATCCTTTCTCTCCATTGTCCGTTGACTCCGGCTACGAAGGAACTTGTCAATAAGGAAACGATAGGCATGATGAGACGCGGTTCTGTAGTTATCAATACCGGCAGGGGTCCTCTTGTAAACGAGTATGATGTTGCAGAAGCCTTGAAGAGCGGACAGCTTTCTGCTTATGGTGCCGACGTGCTTTGCCAGGAGCCGCCGACGGCAGACAACCCGTTGCTGAAGCTGCCTAATGCTTTCGTTACTCCACATGTGGCATGGGCAACCCTTGATGCACGCAAGAGGCTGATGGATATCTGCGTGGGAAATGTGAAGGCGTTTATGGAAGGTAAACCGGTAAATGTGGTTAGTTGATGTTCTCGTTACAATTTGTTATAGAATTTCTCGGTACTTTTGCATTCGCCATTTCCGGCATACGGTCGGCATCTTCAAAAAACTTTGACTGGTTTGGAGGATATGTCGTCGGACTTGCCACGGCTATTGGCGGAGGAACGATACGTGACGTGATGCTCGGACAGGTACCTTTCTGGATGACGAACTCGATATACCTTATATGTACAGGAGCAGCCCTCTTGACTTTTGTAATGCTGAAGAAGCTGTTTACGAGATTAAGTAAGACGTGGGCTCTCTTCGATACTCTCGGTCTGGCGTTGTTTACGATTGCCGGAATCCAAAAGACCCTTGAGGCAGGTTTTCCCTTCTGGGTGGCGATAATAATGGGTTGCATAACGGGAGCTGCCGGAGGTGTGATGCGTGATGTTTTTGTAAACGAGACGCCTTTGATCTTCCGCAAGGAGATTTATGCTATAGCTTGCATTATCGGAGGTATTGTCTATCAATTGTGCTGTATGTTGAATCTGAGTGTGGAGGTGGCTGTCGTTTCCACATTTGTTACGGTCGTTGTTGTCCGTTTGCTTGCCGTCAAATACAGTATCTCGCTTCCTGTTCTGAAGGATCCTGATTTGTGGAAATAAAAAATTGCTTTCTCGTCTCTTGCGGGAAAGCAATTCTTTTTATTTGTAAATGACCTAATGACCGTTTCCTGGTTCGTTTATGGATTTTCTTTTTTGTATCTTCTTGTGATGCTGAGAATCTCCACTCCGTATTTGTCGGCTTTAGCTTTTCCTATGCCAGGAATCTGTATGAGTTCGTGTGTTTCTGTCGGAACGAGATTCGCAACCCCTGTAATAGCCTTTTGGTTTAGTATGCAATAGGCAGGCAAGCCCTCTTCGCGCATCTTCTCTGTTCTCCATGCGGACAATTCGTTGAGTAGGGTAGGATGTAGATTCCCGTCCGGCACCTTTGCCTTCTCTGCAGCTTGCGATGCTCTCTTTGTCTTTTTCGGGTTTGTCTCCTTGTCCAGAAGAATGTTAGCCTTAGCCTGCAGATAGGCCTCGCTTGAGAAAGTTTCTGTAGAAGCGAACTTCAGCAGGTTTATTTTCAACCGCAGGCTTTCGTATAATGCGTCCTTGGCGTTGTCGAGCTGTTTCTTTGTCTGCTTGTTGTTTGTCGTTATGTCGCTTTTCAGATATATTTCCTTTATCGGCTGTATGGCATTAAGGAAATATGCGGCTCCCTTATGAATTCTTTCCTGTAGTACTTCGTTTATGTTGCCGTTGCTCTCCTCCATCATCTTTTCGTATTGCATGTGGAATCGTGTCGCCACGCCGGTTATGTTGGGATTTATGGTCTGGAGGATTACTTTGTATTCCTTGAGCAAGCGTGGGTAGGCGTTGTAGAGATGTTCGTCGATTACTCTTGTCATGTTGTTGTATGCTATAACAAGATTCGTAAAGTCAAACAGCTCCGCTATCAGATGCACGAGGTATCTCTTGTGCATGCAGGCTATATCGTTGTCGTCGGGTGTGTGTGTCCCGATATTCTTTGTGTAGCAGTCTACGGTATTGTCGCTAATGACGGCTTGTGGCGTTACGGGAGCGCTAAGCACGAGGCCGTTTAGCGATTTGCAACGGCTCAGGGCGACATACGTCTGTCCGTGGGCGAACGAGGAATGCACGTCGATTATTGCGCGGGAGAAGGTTAGTCCCTGGCTCTTGTGTATGGTTATTGCCCATGCCAGTTTCACGGGATATTGTGAGAACGTGCCTTCCACCTCTTCTACGATTTCCTTCGTGTTGTCGTCAATCTTGTATCTGCAGTTCTGCCATGTCTCCCTTCCTACTTCTATTATCGTGCCGTCTTCCTTTGATTTTACGGAGAAGCCGTTATTGTTGATTGCGCATATTTCGCCAATCATTCCGTTGTAGTATTGTCTGTTTCCCGACGTATCGTTTTTGATGAACATCACTTGTGCGCCGAGTTTTAGCGTAAGTTTTCTTTCCGTAGGGTAGGAGTATTCCGGATAATTGCCTTCTGTTTCGGCTACGAATGTGAAAGCCTTGTTGTCCAGCGCCTCCAGTTCCTTGTCGTTTATGGATTGGGCATAAGCGTTGTGCGTGGTAAGCTGTATGTAGCCGTCGTTCGGATCGGGAATGAAGTTCGGGATGTATCGTTTGTTCAGTTCCGAGAGCGTAGCTTCATCTACGTTGTTGGCGCGTATTCTGTTCAGAATTGAAATGAACTTCTCGTCGTCCTGTCTGAATATCTTCCTCAGCTCCACGGTAACGTAGTCTGTCTGCATAAGAGCGTTGCTGTGGAAAAAATACGGAGAGGCGTAATGTTGGCTCAGCATGCTCCACTCGTCGTCTTTCACGACAGGTGCCAGCTGCTGAAGGTCTCCGATGAAGAGCATCTGTACTCCTCCGAACGGCTTGTTGTTTCTTCTGAATCTCTTTAGCGCGTCGTCTACGGCATCAAGCAGGTCGGAACGAACCATGCTTATCTCGTCGATAACGATGAGGTCCGCTCCTCTTATAATCTTCAGTTTCTCCTTGCTGAAGCGATAGTGCGACTGGCTTTCGCCGATATTCGTTCCGGGAATGAAAGGCGAGAAAGGCAGCTGGAAAAAAGAATGTATTGTCACACCCCTTGCGTTTATGGCAGCGATGCCTGTCGGGGCAAGTACGACAAGTCTTTTGTTTGTATGAGTCCTCAGATAGTGTAGAAATGTTGTCTTGCCTGTTCCTGCATTACCAGTCAGAAAGAGACTTGTGTCGGTATCGTTTATTATACGCCATGCCAGCTTCCATTCCTCGTTTTTCTCTATGTTTTGTTGTGGTGTCGTATTTTCCATAAGGGTTGCTTTTAGGAGATGGTCAGAATCTTATAAGATGTTCAGAAACAAAAAAAGAGACTCCAAAGATGAAGTCTCCTTTTTGTACGTCTGCAGGGGTTCGAACCCTGGACCCTCTGATTAAGAGTCAGATGCTCTACCAACTGAGCTACAGGCGCAACATTTATTTGCTTGTCAGTATTGTATTTCTGATTTGCGGTTGCAAAGGTAGTGGGTTTTATTTTAACTACCAAATAAAATCGTAGTTTTTTTATAAGAAAACTTTTAAAATGACGCTTTATTTACAAATGTGTGTCGATTACACCTTATTATATATGGTTGACGAGTTGACGAGTTGACAAGTAGACGAGGAAATTTGTTTTTTTTAGTTGACGAGAAGATTGTTTTTTTTTAGTTGACGAGTTGACGAGGAAAATAGTTTTGCAAGTTGACGAGTTGACGAGTAAAGCAAATCTCCTTGTCAACTCGTCAACTAATAAAAACTTACATAAACATCTTTCCCCAGGGGTAGCTTCCCGGCTTGAGGATAATCTCCGTTTCGCCATGTCTCATGCCTACAACACCCGGACTGAATTCGTGTGTTATTTCAAATTCTGTCCATTTTATGTGGCTGAGAATGGAGAAGGCTGTTGCTCCGCCTTCTATTATCAGATAGCGTGGCATGGACGTGTTGATGAGTTCCTTTGTTGCTTCTCCCATAACGTCTCTTAGTCTTATGGCGTATTCGGAACCCTTGAACTCATGGTTTCCTATCCGGATGATAAGGGCGTCTGTCAGAAGATACCTTTTCCCCATTTCCTCGATCCAGTCCTTCGGGGATGCTCCTTCAAATACGCTCTCGGGCATGGTGGCTTCTTGCGCATGCAGCCTCTTCATCATGTCTGTCTGCATGATGGATTTCCCTTGTGTGCTTCCGGAAACGACAATAATCTTTTCCTCGCCTTCCCTTATCGAAATCTCATGCCGTTTCCTGTCCTTCTCCCTTTCCCTATTCAGCTTGTGGCGAATGAAAGTCTCAAACAGGTCGGCTCCGCCAGCCAGGAGCATGTCTTTGTTGCTCTTGTCAATTTGTCTTATGATGTCATCCTCAGATGCCGCTTCGGCAACAAATATTTCTCCTTTTCCATAATCGTGCAAGGAGCCTTCCACGGGAAGAATACGGCATTTGGCGGCTGCTTTTCCGCTATGTTCGAGTATGAGTCGTAGAGGGTCAGACGAGGTAGCTGGAAACTCAGGGTCTTTTCTGAACATCGTGTCGGAAAGTCTTTCTTCGTTGATGAAGTATTCTCCCTTTCTTATTATCCTTCCCTTTGAAGGGTTTTGCGGCAAGAGCAAGGAGCTGTTGCATCCTAATTGTTCCATTATGATGCTTAACTCGCTTGCTATATGTCCTCTCAATACGGAGTCTGTCTTCTTGAATATCGTTATCTTGTCGGCATCGTTTGCCGCAACGCTTCTTCTTATGTTTTCGCAAATCCGTCTTGTTTCTTCACACGCCTTGTCGTGGCTCATCGACCGCACGTCGGTTGCATATACCACGACCTCCGTATCGGGGAAAGTCTTTCCCGCCACACCTGTTATAAGCGAGGTTGTCATGCCATATCGCAGGGCTGTTCCAGCTATTTCCGCAGCCCCTGTTATGTCGTCCGCCAATACTAAAATCATTTTTTTTCCTAATTAGTTAACGAGTTGACAAGTTAACGAGTTGACGAGGATGTTAGTCCTGTAAGTTAACAAGTTGACGAATAAACGAGTTGACGAGGAGATTAGCATTACTTAATCAACTCGTATGCTTGTCTCCTCGTCTACTTCTTTTTACTTCTTGTTCTTAGCCATTTTTGTGGCATAGTCTATGGAGAGCAGCATGGCGTCGGGACTTGCCACGCCCTTTCCTGCCACATCAAATGCCGTGCCGTGGTCAACAGACACGCGGATGATAGGAAGTCCGAGAGTAATGTTCACCCCCTTTGCCGTAGACATCTTGCCCGTCTCCTTGTCCCAGTTGAATCCGACTACTTTGAAAGGAATATGTCCCTGGTCGTGATACATAGCCACGCATCCGTCATATTTTCCGCATTTGGCTTTGGCAAATAGCGTGTCGGGCGGCACGGGACCTTCCACGTTGAAGCCTCTTGCCTTCAGCTCTTCTACCGCAGGAGCAATCTCGAGCCTTTCCTCGTCGCCGAAAAGTCCGCCGTCGCTTGCATGAGGGTTGAGGCCTGCTATACCTATTTTCGGATTCTCAATTCCGAATTGTCTGCAGGCGTCGGTTATCAGCTCCGTAACGTCGATGATACGCTCCTTCTTCACCAGGTCGCATGCCTTGCGAAGAGGTACGTGGGTCGACACGTGGATTACTCTCAGAAACTCGTCCGCCAGGAGCATGGCATACTTCTTGGTATGTGTGAAATGCGCATAAATCTCCGTATGTCCGTCAAAATGATGTCCGGCAAGGTTGAGAGCCTCCTTGTTGAGAGGCGCCGTCACGGTACCGTCCACTTTGTTTTCCATCGCCAGCTCTATTGCCTTTATTACCGACTGGAAGGCAGCGTTGCCACATTGTACGGCAACCTTGCCTTGCTCGAACGTGCTCATGTCGATGAGGTTGAGGTCGAAGACATCCACCGTACCCGGTTCAAACAGCGCCTCGTCCACATCCTTCACCGCATGGATGCAAAGTCCGGAGCCCTGCTGTCTTGCCACGTATTCCATCACGGCGGCATCGCCCGTTACTATAGGGTCGCATTTCTCGTATGTCTCTTTTAGGCTGAGGGCTTGCAGGATGATTTCAGGACCGATACCTGCCGGGTCGCCCATCGTTATAGCCAATATTGGTTTTCCGTTTTTCATCATTTCCGTTGCTTAAATCAATTTATATTGTCTGCCGTTATTTATTCTTTTTCTTCTCTTCCAGGTATCCGTATATGGTCAGCTCCTTGTCGGCAAGCGGCGTGTGGAAGAACAGACTTGCCACGTAGCCAACCACGAGCACGATAAGATGGCTGTATACGCCAAGCATATACTTGTGGTGGGTAAAGTTCCAGTCGCCGAGGTCGAGAATCATTCCATCGCCGTATTTCGTGGAAGTAAGTACCGCATATGCCGTATATAGAATAGCGGCTGCAATACCTATGTAGAGTCCCTGCCAGTTGGCACGGCGGCTGAACAGTCCGAGCAGGAAAATTCCAACGATGCCGGCAGACAGGATGGCGTAGAGTCCGAACAGGGTGCCCAGCACGCCTTCGCCTCCCCATGCCACATAGAGCAGGGCGCAGCAGATGGCTCCCAATCCAGTTACGATTACCGCCCAGCGGCCCACCTTCATCTTCTGCTTGTCGCTAACGTTCTTTCTGAATCTGCCGTAGTAGTCCTCTACGACGATGGCTGAGATACAGTTTATGTCGGCGTCGATACTCGATATGGCTCCTGCTATGAGGGCTGCCAGAATGAGTCCGGTAATGCCGACAGGCATCTCCGTGGCGATGAAGTAGGGGAACACTTCGTCGCTCTTTATCCCCTCGGGCAGCACGCCGCTGTTGATATGGTAGTATGCGAAGAGGCATGTGCCTACAAACATGAATAAGGCCCATGTAGGCACGCTAAGGAATATTCCGAGATATGAGGCGCGCTTTGCGCTTCTGTCGTCGCGTGCCGTCAGATAGCGTTGCACGATACTCTGGTCGGTTCCGTATTTCTGCAGGGCGTAGAAGATACCGTTCAGAACCATCACGAGGAACGTGAGGTGTGTCAGATCCATGTCGTATGGTCCGAAGTCAATCTTCTTGTATTCCCCGGCTATGCGGAATATCTCCGCCGGTCCGCCGTCGGTAAGATAGAACAGTATGCCCACGGCGAGCAGACCACCTATAATAAGCAGGAAGCCCTGTATCACGTCCATCCAGATGATGGCTTCCATTCCGCCGAAGAATGTCATCACGATGACCACTACGCCGATAATCACGATTACCCATCTGATGTCCATTCCTCCCACGAACATCGCCATGGCGAGGGCGAGCAGATAGAGTATTGTGCCCATCTTGGAGAAATGCTCAAGCACGAAGGCGAAGGAGCTGTACAGACGTGCGAAGGGTCCGAAGCGTCGTTCGAAATACTCGTAGGTGCTCAGTCGGATAACCTTTCTGTAGAGAGGCACGATGAATCCTATCAGGCAGACCAGCACGATAGGCACCATCAGACCCTGCACGAGCAGGATCCAGTTGCCGGCGTATGCGTTTCCGGGATATGCGAGAAACGTCACGCTGCTGATGATGGTAGCAAACATGGACATTCCTACCGCCCATGACGGAATGTTACCGTTGGCGGCGAAGTATGTGTCGGTAGTCTTCTGGTTTCTTGAGAAGTAGAAGCCTACGCATAGAGCTAATATGATTGAAGCCACTATGATGACTATGTCAATCCAATGGAGAGATGATGTTTCCATATATATTAAGGTGTTATATTATTATGTTATTAGTCGGTAGTCATCCGGGTTAGATATATTCCTTAATCTCTTTCCTTATTCTTTCTGCGGTCTCGTCGTCAAGTTCCGTAAGTGGCGGCAGCATGTATGTCTCGCAAAGTCCGTATTCCTTCATTATCACCTTTAGTCCGGCGAGCGACTGTCCCAGGGTGAGTCCCGTGGTGTTGATCTTTCCCACGCGTATCGTTTCCTGCTGAAGTCTTTCTGCCGTAGCCTCGTCGCCGTTGATGCCAGCCTCGAACAGATCGTTGTAAGCCTTTGGCATGAAGTTACCTACGCTCGGTACAATACCGTCAGCTCCAAGCTTCAGGGCATGTGCTGAGTTGGCTGCACATCCGCAGAAGTATGCAAAGTCGTCCCTGTCGGCAAAAATCTTCAGCGCTTCTTCCATGCGCTCCAGGTTGTTCTCCGAATCCTTCAGTCCTACTATGTTAGGATGATGGCTTAGTCTCTCGATGATGTCGAGCGGAATGCTCATGTGTGTCGTTATGGTAATGTTGTAGAGCATAAGCGGCACGCTTAGACTGTCGGCAAGGTCCTTGTAGTATTTGTACATCTGCTCTGGCGTCAGGGCGTAGTAGCTTGGAAGCGTGGCTGCAATCACGTCAGCCCCAGCCTCTACGAAGAGCCTTGCGGCCTCCATCTGTTCGCCGATGCAGTTTCCTGCGAGTCCGGCGTATATCGTAATGCGTCCTGCAGCAGCCTTGCTTGCCGCCTTTATCATTTCTGTTCCTTGTTTAGTAGATACGGAGTTTCCTTCTCCAGTCGTTCCCATTATGAGGGCGGATACGTTGTTCCGGGCAAAGTTGTTGATGATTCTTTCTACGGCTTCCGTGTCGATATTACCTTCCTTTGTAATAGGTGTCACCATGGGAACAACAACTCCATGGTATTTCTCGTTGATTTTCATTCTTTTTGTATATGTTATTAGTTTGTTTATATAGTTTCGCAATTTGCTCACCAGTTGACTCGTCAACTTGTCTGCTTGTCAACTGTTGTATATAATAAGATGACTCGCAAATTGTATAAATGTACTCCTTTTTATGCCGAATTAAGGTAAACTTATGGTCATTTATTTTTTTATTGCGATAAAATATGTATTTTTGCATGGTATTTAAGCATGTCGTGACATGAATTAACAATTAGATAAAATATAATGATTATGAAAAAACTCTTTTTGCTCGTCATAGGTCTTGTAATGACGGTAGTGGCAAATGCCCAGTTTGAGCAGGGCAAGTATTATTGTAACGGTTCGCTTACCGGTATCGGACTCAGCTATAGCGGAACGGAGAAGCTGAATCTCGGCATAGAGGCGAAAGGCGGATATCTCGTGGCAGACAACTGGATGGTTCTTGCCATGGCGGGATATGAGCATAGCGGACTGGACGGCGTTGACGATAAGTTTCATGCCGGTCTGGGAGGCCGCTTCTATATTGTAGAAAACGGTCTGTATATGGGTGTCAACACAAAGCTCGTGCATGGCGGTTCGGGCTATAACGACCTCATGCCGGGCATAGAACTCGGCTATGCCTTCTTCCTTGGCAAGAGCGTCACGATAGAGCCGTCGGTATATTATGACCAGTCTATAAAGAACCATTCCGACTATTCGAAGGTAGGATTGAAGATTGGTGTGGGTATTTATCTTTAAGACAAGTAGACAAGTTAACTAAAAAACAAAAAAACATATGTATACAGTTGATGAATTGGAAGACAAGCTCATAGACCTGTCTTTCGCAGAGGATATTGGTGATGGTGACCATACCACCTTGTGTTGCATTCCGGAAGACGCCATGGGCAAGTCGCATCTCCTTATAAAGGAAGACGGCATCCTGGCTGGCGTGGAAGTGGCAAAGAAAGTGTTCGCGAGATTCGACGACACGATGAAGGTGGAGGTGCTCATACGGGACGGGGCACACGTGAAGAAGGGCGACATAGCGATGGTCGTTACGGGCAAAGTGCGCTCTCTGCTGCAGACCGAGCGTCTGATGCTGAACATAATGCAGCGAATGAGCGGTATCGCCACGATGACAAACAAGTATGTGGAGAAGCTGAAGGGCACGAAGACCCACGTGCTCGACACGCGCAAGACCACTCCCGGAATGCGCATGCTGGAGAAGCAGGCCGTGAAGATAGGCGGAGGAATGAACCATCGTATCGGACTCTTCGACATGATTCTGCTAAAAGACAACCACGTGGACTTTGCCGGAGGCATAACGAACGCCATAGACCGTTGCCACAAATATCTTGAGGAGAAGGGTCTGAAGCTGAAGATAGAGATAGAGGTGAGAAACTTCGACGAGCTGCAGCAGGTAATCGACCACGGCGGCGTAGACCGCATCATGCTCGACAACTTCTCCGTTGCCGACACCCGGAAGGCTGTCGAGATTATAGCAGGACGCTTCGAGACCGAGTCGAGCGGCGGCATAACGTTCGACACGATACGCCAGTATGCCGAGTGTGGCGTGGATTTCATCTCCGTAGGTGCCCTCACGCATTCGGTAAAGGGACTCGACATGAGCTTCAAGGCTTGTTAGGAAACTGTTTACCTGAAATATTAAAGAAAAAGACTATGAAGAAGATCATTCTATCATTAATCCTTTGTGCCGGCGTGCTACAGGCATTCGCCTGCACAAACTTTATCGTCGGAAAGAAGGCAAGTGCCGACGGTTCCGTAATCTGCTCCTATAATGCCGACGACTACGGCATGTTCATCAACCTATGCCATTTCCCTGCCGGAAAACATGCCAAGGGCGAGATGAGACAGATCTACGACTGGGACACGAACGAGTATCACGGAGAGATTCCGGAGGCTGCCGAGACGTATAACGTTATCGGAAACATCAACGAATACCAGGTGACCATCGGGGAGACCACTTTCGGCGGACGAGAGGAGATGGTAGACCCGTCGGGCATCCTCGACTACGGCTCGTTGATATACATAGCCCTGCAACGCTCCAAGACGGCACGCGAGGCAATCTCCGTAATGACGAACCTCGTGGAGACCTATGGCTACTGCTCCGAAGGCGAAACGTTCACGATCTGCGACCCCAACGAGGCGTGGATAATGGAGATGATGGGCAAGGGTCCGGGTAGCAAGGGAGTAGTATGGGTTGCCGTGCGCATCCCCGACGATGCCATCTGCGCCCACGCCAACCAGAGCCGCATACGCACCTTCGACCAGAAGGACAAGAAGAACGTGATGTTCTCCAAAGACTGCATCAAGTATGCGCGCCGCATGGGATGGTTCTCGGGCAAGGACCAGGACTTCAGCTTCTGCGACACATATGCCAAGCCCGACTTCGGCGGCAGACGATTCTGCGACGCCCGCGTATGGAGCTTCTTCAGCCATTTTGCCGACATGTCGCCCTATATCCCTTATGCTGAAGGCAAGGTGAAGAATGCCGAGCCGATGCCGCTATGGATAAAGCCGAACAGAAAGGTGTCCGTACAGGATATAGAGATGTGCATGCGCGACCACTACGAAGGCACGCCGTTCGCTCTCGACAAGGATATGGGACAGGGCGTATGGGAGATGCCATACCGTCCGACACCGCTGCAATATACCGTTGACGGAAAGAAGTATTTCAATGAGCGTCCTACCTCAACCCAGCAGACGGCATTCTCCTACGTGTCGCAGATGCGCTCATGGCTGCCGCGGCAGATCGGAGGAGTATTGTGGTTCGGCAACGACGACGGCAACATGATAGCCTATACCCCGGTATATTGCGGAAATACCGTGCAGCCGGAATGCTACAACACACCGGGAGCCGACGCCGTGACGTTTAGCGACAAGAACGCCTTCTGGGTATGCAACTGGGTCAGCAACATGGTCTATCCGCGCTACTCGCAGATGTTCCCTACATTAAAAGAGGTTCGCGACTCCCTGGAGACTTCATACTTCGCCCGTCAGGCTTCCGTAGAGCAGCAAGCCCAGAAGCTATACGAGCAGAATCCAGATGAGGCTGTAAAATACCTCACTCAATACAGCAATACCACAGCCCAGCAGATGCTCGCCCGCTGGAAGGAGCTTGCCACATACCTGATTGTGAAGTTCAACGATATGGCTGTCAAGCCGACAAAGGACGGAAAGTTCCTGCGTTCCAAGACGGGTCTCGGGGCGACAGTCGTGCGCCCGGGTATTCCGGAGAATGTGGCACGTGAGCTGGTAAAGCAGACTGGCGACAAGTATGCCGTGCCGACAGAGTAGGATTTTTTTAAGTAGACGAGTTAACGAGTAGACGAGTAGACAAGGAGATTAGTCTTGTAAATTGACAAGTATAGCAAATTTCCTCGTCAACTCGTCTACTCGTTAACTTGTCAACTTAAAAAACAACTCGTCAACTATAAAATAAATAAGGTATAAAGATGTGGATTATTCCTGTTTTTGTAATAATAACCTAAAATATGTGGTTTGGCAAGAAAAAACTTCCGATAATTTTTGCTATAATCCAAAAAAGACGTACCTTTGCACACGCAATCAAGGAACGGCTCCTTAGCTCAACTGAATAGAGCATCTGACTACGGATCAGAAGGTTGCAGGTTTGAATCCTGCAGGAGTCACAAAACTTAAGCTTCAAGAGGATTTTACAATATGTAAAGTCCTCTTTTTTTGTTTTATTAAAGTTCACCCAATCTTTCACGTCTGCACATTTCTCACCCTTTCTCTTAATTTGACAATAAGAAAGTAAAAACATCAGAAAAAGTGAAAAACATGTTTTGTAACATATAAAAAAGTTTGGTCAGGTGGTAAAATCGCTATACTTTTGCAACCAGTTATCCTGAATACAATCTTTTTACCTTAAAAAAGACTAATACCTATTGAATAAAAGGCAACTCTCTGTGAAGAGAGTTGCCTTTTGATTTTCCATGCTTTCTGTACTTTGGGTTTCCTATTCCGCAACTCACTGATGCGGTTGTTATTCATCATTCCTGGAAAAGGTTCCACATACGACTTTTGCCACAAAAAAGAACGTGCTGCATTATGACAAAAGCTTCAGTATGTTTTTATTCGTTCTGCATCTGACGAAGCAGGTCTTTCTGCCGCTCTGACAGATTTGTCGGAAGCATGACGTTGTAGGTAATTATCATGTCTCCGATAGTACCGTCACCACGGTCGTAACCCTTTCCACGCAGACGAACCTTGGTACCGTTCTGCGTTTCCGGTTTAACCTTCAGCTTTACCTTTGAGCCGTTACTAAGCTGAAGCAGCACCTCGCCACCAAGCAACGCCGTATAAAGGTCTATGTTCACGTTAGCATGCATCTCACCACTGTTCTGCCTCATGCGGCTCTTACCGCCACGGCTTCTGCCTGCCGTACCAAACAGATCCTTGAAGAAGTCGGAGAAACCGCCTCCACCCTGACTGAACCCAGAGAAATCGAAACCTTCAAAAGGAGATCCTCCACCTTTATAATAATAAGAACCTCCAGCTCCGCCAGCAGCATTGTAAGCATCAGCCTCCTTCCAGTGCTCACCGTACTGGTCATATTTCTTTCTCTTCTCCGGATCGTTTATTACCTCATACGCCTCGTTGAGCATCTGAAACTTCGCCTTTGCCTTAGGGTCGTCGGGATGAAGATCCGGATGAAACTGCTTTGCTCGTTTCAGATAAGCACGCTTTACATCCTTCTGTGCGATATTCTTATCTACGCCTAATATCTTGTAATAATCAATAAATGCCATAATGTCACCTCCATTTCTTAATTAAATCTTCACTATTACAAGAAGCAAAAATTATGCCGAACAACAGACAATGAGTAAATTCTTAAGGCGAAGGACAAAAGAAACGGACTTTACACACAGGAGGAGACACCTGTATATAAAGTCCGTCAGAAGTATTGTCTCGCCCATCAAAGCTGTTTCAAAAAGCTATGATGGGCGCAAGACGAAGTCGTTTTAAATTACTGTATTCCGTGTGCAGCGACAGTCTTGTCGATACGTCCTATCATACCCTGCAAAGCCTTGCCTGGTCCGCATTCTGTAAAGTCGTCAGCACCGTCGGCAATCATGTTCTGTACACATGAAGTCCAACGTACAGAGCTTGTCAGCTGAGCGATAAGATTCTTCTTGATTTCAGCAGGCTCAGTATGAGGCTTGCCGTCAACATTCTGATAAACCGGACATTTTGGAGCATGGATTTCTGTCTTCTCAATTGCTGCCTCCAGCTCATCCTTTGCTGGCTGCATGAGTGGAGAATGGAATGCTCCTCCAACCTTCAGCGGCAATGCACGCTTTGCACCAGCAGCCTTCAATTTCTCACATGCCTCATTGACAGCCTCGATGTTACCTGAAATAACAAGCTGTCCCGGGCAGTTGTAGTTAGCCGGAACAACAACGCATCCCGGTTTGCTTACTTCCGCACAGACTTCCTCAATCTTGTCGTCTGCCAAACCAACGATGGCTGCCATAGTTGAAGGAGCAGCCTCACAAGCCTTCTGCATTGCCATAGCACGAGCATACACGAGCTTCAGTCCGTCTTCGAAACTGAGTGCGCCTGCTGCCACAAGAGCAGAAAATTCTCCAAGAGAGTGTCCTGCCACCATTGACGGCTGGAAAGCGTCACCCATGCAAAGTGCACTGATTACACTATGCAGGAATACTGCTGGCTGTGTTACCTTTGTCTGCTTCAATTCCTCGTCTGTACCATTGAACATGATGTCGGTGATACTATAGCCGAGAATCTCGTTTGCCTTATCGAAAAGTTCTTTTGCCAATGGATTGTTGTCGTAGAGGTCCTTGCCCATACCTACGAACTGTGCTCCCTGTCCGGGAAATACAAATGCTTTCATTTTCTAAATAACGTTTATTTTGTCCTTAAAAGATATAGATTACCACACTTCACGGCAAGCCATGATTTGCGGAAATCGCTGCAAAGTTACTGTATTATGTTGAAAAAGACGAATTTATTACGATAAATCGTATCATACACTACTTTGCCAACTACCAAAAAACCACATTAAAAACTAAACAATAATAAAAAACTTGCAGAGAACCAACATGTGAAATATCTTTGTAATTCAAAAAAAACGGACACACAATAATGTCCTATTTCCAATCAAGGATAATGACAAATGGCAAAGAATATGAAGAACTGGTTTTTTATTATATTATTAATAATGTGTAGTTGTGCAGGAAACGTGACGGCACAGACTGCCAATACCGACAACAACGGTAACCTGTCCGGCAAAGCTACTGCACAGCAAAATGACAGCAACAATCTCCATGGCAGCAATGTTCTACCGTACGACTCTCTGGCAAGCCTGCCCATAAACACAGAATGCAGCACTCCTCTTGCCGGGAGTTCCCTACAGCCATATACCCGCAGGTCGTATATTGGATATGCTGAAAACGAACAGGATTCGCTACATCTCCCACTACTCAACATGCGAGGACAAGTGCCGCTCATGAACTACCCGTACAACACCTGGTGGGGCTTCGACACATGGCAGCTGCACAAGGGACTTAACGTCAATCTCGGTGCCTCCGTCTTTGCATCCTTCGGCAAGGGAGCTCCAAAGGGAGCTGGCTTCGGACAAGACATCTCACTAATGTACGCCACACCGATAAACGACAAACTGTCGCTTGCCGTAGGCGGATGGCTAAGCAACGCATACTGGGCACACGACCGCTATACCGACGCGGGCATAAACGCTGTGTTCGGATATAAATTCAACGAACACTGGGAGGCTTATATATATGGAAAGAAATCCATTATGAACAAACCTGTACCATACCACTTCCGCTCTATGCAGGAACTGGGCGACAGGATAGGTGCCGCCGTTAGATACAACTTCTCACCAAGCTTCAGCGTACAGGTAACCGTGGAGGCAGGAAAGAGCAAATTGCCCGACAACAGTCTATTCAACGGCAATTCGACAGACCATTCAAACTGGTAAAAGCGATATCAAAACAGACGACATGCAAATTACAAACATGTAGCCTTTCACATGGTAAGATTTATTAAAAAACCTGTCATAGAATAAGACAAACAGCATTTTGAAAAAGAAATCAGCAAATTCATTTCATCCTTATCATGATTTGCATTATCTTTGCAACCAGAGCTATGACTTGGAAATGGTGACAGGCGACCAGACAAGGCTACAAGCAAAAAAGAAACCTCATTTAACTAACAACAATAGAATTATGAATAGAATATATCCAATACTGTTTCAGCCAAACCTGCACACCGTTGTCTGGGGAGGCGACAGACTTTGCCCCTACAAGGGACTACCATCCAGACAGGAGCCGATAGGCGAAAGCTGGGAAGTAAGCGCTGTGCCATCCAGCACAAACATAATCAGCAACGGTCCACTTGCCGGCAAAGACCTAATAAGCGCCATCAGCGAAGACCCTGTAAAGATCCTCGGAAAGAGCGTAGCAGAGAAGTACGACAACAAACTGCCATTGCTTGTAAAGTTCATCGATGCGAAAAGAGACCTCAGCATACAGGTGCACCCCAACGACGAGATGGCACAGAGAGTACACGGAAAGTCAGGCAAGAGCGAGATGTGGTACATCATAGATGCCGAACCAGGAAGCTTCCTCTATGCCGGTTTCAAGACTACTATCTCTGAATACGAATACAAAAAACGCATTGCCGACGGCACAATAACCGACGTACTTGCAAGGCATGAAGTGAAAAGTGGCGACGTGTTCTACCTTCCCGCAGGCAGAGTACATGCCATCTGCAGCGGCATACTGCTGGCAGAAGTGCAGCAGTCGTCTGACCTTACCTACCGCATTTTCGACTATAACCGACCCGGACTTGACGGAAAACCACGCGAGTTACACACAGAACTTGCCGCACAGGCACTCGACTTCCACGTGGAGAGCGAATACCGCACTATATATAAGGAGGACGGTAACCGTGCAAACCTCGTCATTGACTCACCCTACTTCAGCGTGAGAGTGACCGACATGACAAGCACCTTCCACCGCAATCTTACGAAATACGACAGCTTCATCATCAGCATGTGCATAAAAGGTGACTGCAAAATCGTAGTGCGCTCTACTGGAGATGAAATAATCCTACATGAAGGCAACAGCTGCCTGATACCTGCAGCTATCGCAGACTATGACGTGGTGCCGCTCACTGGAGCTTCGAAAATACTCGATGCCTTCATAGACAACAAAAACAGAAGTCTTCCACACCGCATCACACGCTTCCTGCACCTGTCTCTTATACACATCTCCGAGCCCACGAGACGCTCATGAATC
>ERZ1027266.594-NODE-594-length-23959-cov-6.680346_pt1 | contig 23959 bp, 25 predicted proteins | sample MGYA00519257_ERZ1027266 | MGnify/ENA primary metagenome ERZ1027266 (study PRJEB26926, sample SAMN06164683) | human gut metagenome | biome: ENVO:00009003; feature: ENVO:2100002; material: ENVO:00002003 | host: Homo sapiens | place: USA | collected 2012 ... | reverse complement strand
TCATGAGCGTCTCGTGGGCTCGGAGATGTGTATAAGAGACAGGCCCTGCAGGGTGCGGCCGCTCTTTTTGTTGCCGAGGGCGTTGAAGCTGCGGTTGGTGGTCAGGCAGTAGCGGATGGCGTCGAGGATGGTGGTCTTGCCCACGGCGTTGACGCCGATCATGTAGGTCAGCCGGGCGCAGTCGAAGGTGACGTTCTCAAAGTTGTGCCAGTTGATGAGCTTCAGGCGTTTCAGTTCTATCATTCTTCCACCTCCACGGCAGCGGTGCCGTCCTCCGGCCGCTCATAAAGCGAAAGCTCACTGCGGGTGCGGTTTACCTCGGCGGCAGCGTCCGCAAGGTCGGAATCCGGCAGAGCGAGCAATACAGTGGGGAATACTTCGATGCGGCTGTCCAGCCCGGAAAGCTTCCCTACCGGCCGGGCCAGATTGTACCGGCGCAGGGTGCGCAGCAGCTTTTCCAGCGTGGGCTGGTCGAGGCGGCGGGGCAGGTTCATCTTTTGGAGTTCGGCCTGTACCTCTTCCACCGTCACCAGCACCTGATCGGCGCTGGCCGAGAGGCTCTCCCGCTTTTGGAGATAGAGCAGGCGCAGGACTAAGAGCAGGATGCTCTCGTACTTCAGAAGCCGGGCCTGACTGCCCTCATGCTCGTTGACGAGGGACGCCGCCTGCAGCGGGGCGGGGTAGAGCACCACCGAGCAGCCCAGCGGCGCAAACACGGCCCGCACTTCGTTGAGGTGGTCCTGAACATAGAGATATTTGGCGCGCTGGTCCTCCACGCCGCCCAGCACAAAGCAGTGGTTGAGCAGATAATTTGCGCACTCTTCCAGCATTTTATTCGTTTCGGTCATCTTCGGCGTCCTCCTTGCGGGGTGTCAGAGTAAATTCTTCAAACCGGAAGCCGCCCCGCGTGGCCCACTCGCCGGTGAGCCGGATGTCATAACAGCGGCGCGGCGACTGGGAGTAGGTGTGCAGTCCGATGATGCGTGCGAAGTCGTTCGGGTATTCGTCGGCGAGGGTGGACGCCGAGACAGAAGGCCGTGCGGCCAGCGCCTGCCGGGCGAGGATGTCCACGTTCTCCTCGGTGACGGCCATCCGGGCGTAGTCCAGCAGGAGCTTCTGCTCCCGGCGGAGCTGCTCCTCGTCCAGCTGTCCGGCCTGCACCGGGGCCAGCGGCGCGTCGGTGCGGGGTGCGGCCGGAGGATAGAGCGGCTTTTCGCCGAAGACCTGCACCGGCCAGAGCTTGAGCCGCGCGGCCAGTGGGCCGTCGTCCGGCTCAAAGAGCTGGTCGGGCGTTTTGATGTCCTCGGCATACCGCCGCAGCAGGGCGGTGACGCTGCCCTGGGCCGAGCGGTCGCTCAGCAGCAGGAACTGCGCCCGCTGAACGGCCCGCTTGCGGTAGCGGACGTGGCTGGCGTCGATCTCCCGGATGAGGGTGCTCATCTCTTCGAGGGCGTCCCGCTGTTTCTGGATGAGGGCGCGGACGGCGGGAGCGGCCTCGCTCGGGGCGCAGCGCTCCACCCGGGCGTAATCCAGCGCCAGCTGGGGCAGGTAGTTCGTCTCGCAGTCGTCCAGTCCCTCTTCGAGGAAGGCGCGGTAGTTGAACAGGTTGTCGCTGGTCTTGAAGCGGTGGTAGGCCGCCGCCACCACCTTTTCCTCGTACTGGTCGAACAGTTCCAGCACCTCCTGCGGGGTGCGGTTGCGGGTGAGCCGGTCGATATAGTGGCCGATGGAGGCGTTGAGTGCCCGGAGAGAGCGGTTCAGCGCGTCAAGGTCTGCGTCCACCTCCCGCAGAACGTTCTCATAGGGGCTTTTTTCCTGCCCGATGCTGCCCAGCAGCTGCCATGCCTTGTACAGCTTGCCGGTATAGGTGACTACGCGGGGGTTCAATATTTCTTCCAGCGCTTCCAGCAGCGGCGTTACCTCCGGCACAAAGGCAAGGGACGCTTCCCCCTCGTAGCTGCCGGGCTGCTCTTCCAGCCAGCCGGTGCGGCGCAGTCGCAGCAGAAAGCCCACGGCCAGCGTGTGAGGGTCGCGGGTGGGCTGCTCTTCTTCATCGCCCGCACCGTCGGCATCCAGCGCAAGGGGCTTTGCCAGTGCGGCAAAGTAATCCTCGGCACGCCAGACGGCCTCCGCACGGGAAATGCTGTAATCCGCCGTGTGGCGGCACTCCTCCCAGAGCAGAAGCAGCAATTCCGCATAAAAAGCCCGGTTCGGCCCCGCCAGCGGGCGGAACAGCCGCGGGGACACCAGTTCAAACAGCTGCATGGAAACGTCCTTTCCTGTTCACATCAGAATACGTTTTTATTGTACCACAAAACGACACGGTTTGACAGAGAAACCATTCAGAATTGCCGCCGGGAGGGGCGGGGCAGACTCCTTCCGTCAAACCCTGCGGGTTTGCCACCTCCCTCAGTGAGGGAGGCTCTGGCGAAACCGGAAGCTTTGCCGCCGCGAAAGGCTCCCTCTTTGAGGGGGCTGTCGCCGCAGGCGACTGGGGGAGTTTGCTCCTAAACGCAAAAAAGCCCCGGGGAGCGGGGCGCTCCTCGGGGCAATAGTTTAATTGTAATCCGCTTACTTGCTCAGTTTATAGCCAATTGCAACATAGGTCTTTCCGCCAACGGTCTTAGTGCCAACACCCAAACCAGTAACTTCGATTTTCGTGTTATTATTTTTACCAGCTTCGATTACGAAATCTGTTGCAATCTTCATCAACTCAACCATATCAGAATTAACCGTAATCGTTCCTGCCGTTGTTTCTTCATAGTAAACAGCCGTGTACACTTCAGCGTTCTGCTTCGCATTCTCAGCACAAACAACTGCACCTACGTAGTTTTTCTCGGTTTTTTTCTCTGCAGTAATAGCAGCCAATGCAATCTTGCCGTCTGCAATTTTGTTCAGTGCTTCTGTTGCCAGTTCCTTGACTTCACTGTTATTGGACCATTCTGTGCCGTATTCCTTGTTCAGCGCAGCCATATATACATCCTGAACTTTCTTCTCGAACTCACTTTCACCAGGGCCACCAGCGCCACCGCCGCAGGCGGTGAGCATTGCCAGAACCATCACGCCGGCCAGAAGGGCGGCTGCGAAACGCTTGAACATTTTCATTGTAATGTTCCTCCTGTTTTCAAATTCTGACGGTTTGGGCGACCCCAAATCGCTTTACCCGTCTGAATTTATTTTATCCATACCCCCCCCCCGCATGTCAACAGGCAGATCGCCCAAATTCCGCAGTTCTTTTTGGCAATTGTCCCCAAACACAAAAAAGCCCCGGGGCAGGACGAACTCCTTCCGTCAAACCCTGCGGGTTTGCCACCTCCCTCAGTGAGGGAGGCAACCCTCTCAGTCATCGCTGCGCGATGCCAGCTCCCCCGAGAGGGGGAGCTTATTTGCTGCAAACCGTCAGATGCCTAAAAGCTCCCCCCTTTGGGGGAGCTGGCACGCCGTAAGGCGTGACTGAGAGGGTTCAAACGCAAAAAAGCCCCGGAGGGCGGCCTTGCAGCCACGCTCCGGGGAGAAAGGGTGAGGAATTTTTTACTTTTTGCCCTTGATGCGGATGGAAATACCAATGTAGCTCTGCTCGTTGTTGCTCTTGACCACAACGCCTATATTCGACCAGTTGCCGTCCTGCTCTACGCTGGCATTATGATCAGTGTCAACGTGATGAGAGATCTTATCCAGCACATAGCTCAGGAGAGTGTCCTTATAGTCATACCGGGCGGTGATGGTGATGACCAGATCACCTTCCAACGTATCCGTATGGAACTTGAACGCTCCTGCATGGCCGAGGATATTGAACTGAGCATTGAGATCTTCATTCAGATTTCTTTCAGCCACTTCGCGGAGCTTTGCGTCATTGGTCGCCTGGACGCCCTTCTCCTGACTGATCTGGGCCAGTACTTTCTGCTCTTCGGTTGGGCCGCCGCCACCGCCGCAGGCCGTCAGCAGGGCCAGAGCCATCACACCCACCAGAAGCAGGGCAGCAAATTCTTCAGCTTTTTCATTGTCAAGCGCCTCCTGTCATTTCAAGATTTTGTTGATTTGTCTCATTTCAGTGCTGTTTTTCCGCACTACAGAACGGGTGTCGTTCTGGCCTGATTATATCCGACAGCAGTTGGTTTTGTCAATCGAGAAGATGCATAAAGTTTCCGAAACATTTTCGTTCAAAATCAATAAAACAGCGGCTTTTTTGTTGCAGTATTGAGATGCACTGTCCTTATTTCGCAAAGGTTCTTTACCGTGCCGGAAAATCTTCTTCCAGCCGGAAGCTCCATGCTGTTCTTTTCCGGGGCACAGTCCTTCCCGGTTTGAACAGATGTTGTGTTCCGATCCATCTTGATCCATCTTATCCATCTTTCAGAATCCTTTCAAAAAATTACGATTTTACACAATTCTACCATTTTTGCATGGTAAAATAAGGTCGTAGAAAAAACAAAGGATGTGGCTCAATATGCAACACTGTCCCGCCCGCGCGGCACAGCGGCTGGCGGCGGCAGTTCTGGCGCTGTGCCTTGTGCTGGCTCTGGCCGTTCCCCACGCACACGCAGCTGCCCTGCAGGAAACGCACGGCATCCGGATGCTGGACTTCAGCACCAGCCAAATCCTTTCCATCGGCAACCAGACCTCCGGCAAATGCAGCTGGTACGCCTTGCGCTATGCACGCACCATTCTGGATGGAAAAGTTTCCTCCGGCAGCGGCATGTGGTCAAACGGTGCGGTCTGGTCTGCGGGCGGCTACTACGGTTATTCCGGCAGCCTGTCCGAGTGTCTGCAGAAGCTTTACACCGAGCTTTCCGCCGGGAAGCCGGTGATCGTGCATCTGAAAAACACTGCGGTGAGCGGCGTAAAACGGCACACGAACCGCACCTCCAGCTATGAATACCACCTGACCAGTTCCGGCTGGAACGAGGTGAACTACCCCCATATCGCCACCAGCGCCGCCTATGGCCACTGGGTCTGTGTGGTGGGCATCCGTGCGGATGCAGACCCCGCGAACCTGAAGGAGAGCGATTTCTACGCGCTGGACCCGGCCCGTGTTTCCGCAAACGGCACTCTGGCTGTGACCCGGCTGCTGGACGGCACCATCTGGACAGACAATTCCCCGCTGAAAACGGCAGGTTGATAAATTTAGAAAGAGCAAAAAAGCTGACGCTTTCGCGTCAGCTTTTTTGTTTGTACGAACCCTCTCAGTCTCGCTTTGCTCGACAGCTCTCCCGAAGGGCGAGCTTTATAAGCGGGGATCATTCAAGATCCTCTTCCCGAGAGGCAGTGCTTGCCAAAAAATGTCAAAAAGCTCCCCCATCGGGGGAGCTGGCAAAGCCGACAGGCTTTGACTGAGAGGGTCTCGCATCAATACCCTTTTACCGAGAAGCCCCGCTCCCATGGGTCGGGCGGCAGATCCTTCTGGCGGATGCCGGTGATCTGGATATAATCGCTTTTCTGGATCATGGCGAACAGCCGCAGGAACTTTTCCGGGTCGCCCTGCACCTCCAGCGTCACGCTGCCGTCGTCCTCGTTCTCCACCCAGCCGGTCAGTTCCAGCGTCTGGGCCGCATAGCGGGCGCGGTAGCGGAAGCCCACCCCCTGCACCTGCCCTTCGATGGAATAGCGGCGGCGCACCGTGCCTTCCGGCAGGGCGGGCGGCGTAGCATCCTGTGCTTTTTTATGCAGAAAATCAAACATCTTACAGCTCCTGATAGGCGGTCATCAGTGCCGGGATGAACTGCTTTTTGCGGCTCACCACACCGGGCAGGGTAAAGCTGCCGTCCTCGGCAGGCTGGGTCTCAAAGCCGTCCGAGAGCACCTCGGAAGCATAGCGGCCATCGCTGATGACCACGCTCTCCTCCTTGGGCACGTCGGTGAGCAGCATGTAGATATCCTCCACGTTCTGCTTGTTGCGGGCTTCTTCCAGATAGGGCTGCAGCAGCGCTTCGGCGGCAAGCAGGTTCTTGCGGGTCATGTAGCTGCCCTGCGCCACGCCAAAGCGGATATCGCCGCACATGAACACCTTGAAGTCCTGCAAAAAGACCTCTTCGGGGGTCTTGCCGTCCAGTTTTTCACCGGCCTCGAACATTTCGGTGGAAAACTCTTCAATGTCCACGCCTGCGATCTTGGCCAGACGTTTGGCGGTGTTTTCATCCACGGGGGTGCAGGTGGGGCTGCGGAAGGCCAGCGTATCCGAAAGGATAGCCGCCAGCAGCAGGCCCGCGATCTGGGGCGGGATGTCCACACCGTTTTCATCGTACATCTGGGTGATGATGGTGGCGGTGCAGCCCACGGGCTGGTTGCGGAAGTAGACCGGGCCGCTGGTCTCCAGACTGCCGATGCGGTGGTGGTCGATGATCTCCAGGATCTCGGCCTGATCAAAGCCCTCCACGGCTTGGGTGGCCTCGTTGTGGTCCACCAGAATGATGCGCCGCTTGCGCAGGGCAATGACGTTGCGGCGGCTGACCATGCCGCAGTATTTGCCGTCCTCATCGAGGATGGGGAAATAGCGGTGGCGCACCTTTGCCATCACCCGCAGCACATCGGCCACGGGGGTGACGAGGGTGAATTTGAGGATGTTGTCCCGGGTCATATAATAGGAGATGGGGGCGCACTGGCTGATGAGCTTGCCCGCCGCGTAGGTATCCACAGGGGTGGTCATAATGGCAACGCCGGTCTCATCGGCAATGCGCTGGATGGTGCGGCCCACCTTGGCCCCATTGCAGATGATGAGCAGGGAGGCTTCCTTTTCAATGGCGCAGAGCTGGCTTTCGTACCGGTTGCTCAGAATGACGATATCCCCCTTTTCCACGCTGCTTTCCAGCATCTCGGGGGTGGCGGTGCCGATCTTGATGTGGCCGGTGGTGCAGACCGCGTCGGCATTGCCCACCACCATGGTGCCGTTCAGCGTTTCAAGGATATTCTTATAAGAGGTACGGCTCTTGGCCAGCACTGCGGTATCGAACACGTCCATGTTGGCGGTGGCAAGATCCTTCACGGTGATGATGCCCTCCAGCTCGTTGTCCGCGCTGGTGATGGACAGGGTGTCGATCTGCTGGTCGCGCATGATCTTCCATGCGCGGCGCAGGCTGGTGGAGCCCGGGATGCCCGGCATCTCGCGGTAATCCACGTCCCGGATCTTGGGGTTCACGTCGGTGCACATCCGGGGCGGCGTGACACCGAATTTTTTCAGGACGAACTCGGTCTCCTGATTCATTTTACCGGCACGGCGCGGCTCACAGACCAGCGTGCTGGTGCGGTTTTTGAGCTCCGCATAGGCAATGGCGGAGCAGATGGAATCGGTATCGGGGTTGCGGTGCCCGATGACCACGACCTTGTGTGCTTCTTTTGGCATAGGTTGTTCCCCTCTCTGGGTCAGATTCATTTACCTTCCGATCGGCCCCATGCCCCAAACCACCGGGCACGGCTGCCAGCTTCATTTTAACACAACCGGCCCCGGGGGTAAAGGCGGCAGACATCTTTTTCTTGACAGCGCCCCAAAAATCGTCTATCCTTGACCTGAATTTTTTCTCTTTGGAGGTCACCCCATGAAAAAGCTGTTCCGCGCCCTTTCCCTCTGCCTGACGCTGGCCCTGTGCGTGTCCGGCAGCACCGCCGCGCTGGCCGAGGCTCTCGCCGCAACGCCCGCCCCCCAGGACGAACGTGTCATCACCGACGTAAGCCCCCTTGAGGATCAGATCCGCAACATTGTCGGCTTTACCACCAGCACCGGCGGCCCCTACGATTTTGAACAGGCCGACCATAGATCTGCCGTGCAGGCCTACGGTGCAGAACCCGCCGAGGGTGCCGTGGCCCTGCTGCGCGTCTACGCCCGGGCCGAGGACCGGGGCGATGCCTCCATCAATTCCAGCGGCCACTCCTTCCTCTCGGTGCGGAACGTCTCTGACCATGACATCGAGGTGGGCGGCCTGCGGATCGCGCCCAACACCGAGATGACCTTCAGCCCCCGCGGCAACCGCTGGGAGCACACCGGCATCTGGTACAATCTGGAGGGCTACTACAAGCGCTATCTGGCCGATTCCTACTACCAGAACATCTATGCTGTCCAGACCTCACTGGATCAGGGCCAGCTGGACGTGGTCAACCGCAACCTTGCCAAATCTGACCACTGGTCGGCCTACTTCAACTGCGCTGCCTTTACCGAGAGCATGTGGAACGCTGTCTGCGCCGACACCCTTTCCGCCGGGCAGCCCTACACCCCGGAGAACCTGCGGAACGACATTCTGGCCAAGTACGGCGATCTGGCCGCATACAACCCCCAGATCCCCTACGACTACATCGTTTATTACGGCACCAGCCTGACCCCCAGCAAAGAGTTTGCCTGATTTTCGGGTTTGTTGGATACAACATCTTGATTTTCACGTCATTCCGCGCTATCATGGGTGTGTTTGAATCCACGCGCCAAGGGAGGACACCATGACAGACGCATCGACCACATCAAGACCGCTGTTCAACCGTCAACAGCTCATTTCACTTTTCCTGCCGCTGGTGGCAGAGCAGGCCCTCAGCATCTCCATCGGTCTGGCGGACACCCTGATGGTCTCCTCGGTGGGCGAAGCCGCCGTTTCGGGCGTAAGCCTGGTGGACTCCTTCAACGTGCTGATGATCCAGCTGCTCAGCGCACTGGCCACCGGCGGCGCGGTGGTCGCCAGCCAGTACATCGGCCACCGGGAGCCCAAACGGGCCAAGGCCAGCGCCGCACAGATCATGTTCATTATGATCTCGCTCAGCGTGGTCACCGCCGTCATCGTGGCGGTGGGGCGGCATGCCATCCTGCGGGGCATCTTCGGCTCCATTGACGCGGATGTGATGCGCTACGCTGAGACCTATTTCCTGCTCTCGGCCCTGAGCTATCCTTTTATTGGCGTGTACAACGCCGGTGCGGCTCTGTTCCGCGCCCAGGGCAACAGCAAGATCAGTATGCTTTCCAGCCTGGTGATGAACGTGGTGAACATTGGCGGCAACGCCATCCTGATCTACAGGTTCGGCATGGGCGTGATGGGTGCGGCCACCGCCAGCCTCGTGAGCCGGATGATCGCCTGCTTCACCGTGATGTTCCTGCTGCAGAAGCCGGATTGTGCGCTGCGCATCGACCGCCTCACCGACCTGAAGCCTGACCTCGACCTCATCAAGCGCATCCTGAAAGTCGGCATTCCCGCCGGCATTGAGAACGGCATGTTCCAGATCGGCAAGTTGTCGGTCTCCAGCCTGACCAGCACGCTGGGCACCGCTGCCATTGCCGCAAACGCCGTGGCAGGCAACATCTCCAGCTTCCTGAACGTGCCCGCCTCCGCCGTGGGCATCGGCGCGCTGACCGTTGTGGGCCAGTGTCTGGGTGCCGGGGAAAAGGTGCAGGCCAAGCGCTATTCCCGCCTGCTGCTCCTGACCGCCTACGCCGGGGACTGGGTGATGAATCTTTCCGGCCTGTTCTTCCTGAACAAGCTGGCGCTCTCCTGGTTCAACCTCTCGCCGGAGGCCTACGGCATGGCACTGGAGCTGATGGTCTGGTTCAACGTTGTGTCGCTGATCCTGTGGCCCTCCAGCTTCACCCTGCCCAACATCCTGCGCGCCGCCGGAGATGCCGCCTTTACCATGACGGTCAGCGTCATCTCCATGTGGGTGTTCCGGGTGGCCTTCTGCTACCTGATGGTGCTCAAGTTCCACTGCGGCCTGCTGTTCATCTGGATGGGCATGTTCCTGGATTGGGCCATGCGCTCGCTGTTCTTCTGCGTCCGCTTTGTCCGCGGCAGGTGGATGGAACAAAAGGTGATCTGAGTTTCCGTATATCCGGCCCTCTCCGCCAGTGCAGTTTTGGCGGGGAGGGCCTTTTTTGTGCAGGAAACCCGCATCCTGTCTCGTATCAATAGGCAGAAGCTTCTCTCCCCTGCATCCGCTTCCCCAAAGCATACCAAATTCCGCGCGGATGTGTTCACGATTTTGTCAGCTTTTTGTCTTGTTTTCTTCGTCTTTGCGCGGTATAATCATACGCTGCAAAGAACTTTAGGCGGGGCTGCGGCCCCCATTCCAGAAAAGGAAGTGTGTTCCATGCGCAACTGGTTTTCCCGCCATCCCGTTTCGTTCATGGCGTTTTATCTCCTGTTTTACCTTTCGGCGTTCCATTGGCTCGAAGTCCATATTGCCGTGCCCGATGTTCTGGTGCACTGCCATCTGGACGACCTGATCCCCTTTTGCAAATATGCCATCGTGCCCTACTTTGCGTGGTTTTTGTGGATCCCGTTCACCCTGTTCTACCTGCTGTGGAAAGCGCCCCGGGCCGACTTCTGGCGGCTCTGCCTGCCCCTGTTTGCGGGCATGACCATTGCGCTGGCCTGCTATGTCATCCTGCCCACCGGGCTGGACCTGCGGCCCTACCGGGTATACGGCAGCGATATCTTTGCTCAGGCCGTGCGGATGCTCTATGCCACCGACACGCCGATGAATGTCTGCCCCTCCATCCATGTGTTCAACTCCGTCACCCTGATGATGGCCTACTACCGCAGCCGCATCTTTGAAACGCCGGGCCGCCGCTGGATGCGGCCTGCCTCCGCCGTACTCTGCGTCTCCATTATCGCGTCCACGGTCCTGCTCAAGCAGCACAGCTGCATTGATGTATTGCTGGGCATCCTGCTGGCCATGGTTCTGGATACGGCCATGACCGCGCTGGAACACAGCGACGCAAGAGCCTTGCAGCGGCTCTGAATCTGTACAGAAAAACACCCATGCCGGCGCTGGCATGGGTGTTTTTGCATTTTGGGGCATTACGGAGCCGGAGCAGTGAACTCTTTCAGGTGCGCTGTATCCAGCTCTTCGGCATCTTTGGCCGCTGATGTATAGGAAATTTTCAGATATTTCAGGGCCGTATCGTTTGCCAGCAGTTTTTTGCAGGTTTCCGTATCAAACGTGATGTTGTTGGTCAGATCCAGCCAGATCAGCTGCGGCATCTGGGTCAGGGGAGTATAATCCATGTCCTTGTAGGCTTCCTGTGCACCCTGAGAGAGAGACATACTCAGATACTGCACACTGCTCTCCGCCAGCGGGGCAAAGCTGTCGATCTCCGGCCCTTGGCACAGCTGCAGAAAGCTCAGATTTTCCATCTGCTTCAGCGGTTCCAGCGAACCGATCCGGGTCACGTCCAGTCTCAGGACCCGCAAGTCAGCTCCGGCCAGCTGGGTCAGATCGACCTCACTGCCGGTGATCCACAGCATCTTCAGCGACTTCATCTGCGCCAGCGCCGAAAGGTCGGAGACATTGGAATCCGCCCGGATCCCGTCACTGCCATACTTCAGCTCTACCACAGAATCCAGCTTTGCAAAGGTCGGGAATGCGCTGCTCTCCACACTGGGCACACTCAAAAGCATCAGATTTTTGCATTCCTCCAGACCTGTCAGATCTGTAATGGGTGGGGCTCCCCTTCTATTATTGACCGACAATACCTGCAAGCTGTCAAAATGCCGCAGGTCTGCCAGAGAGGTCACCGGATCATACGTTCCCTCTACGCTGACTGCGCAGGCTGCCAGCTGCTCATTGCTGTTGACGTTTCTTCCAATGTCCACCCCGTCCGTTGCATCTTTGACGAGGAGATCTTTCACGCCGGTTCCGGAATTTATCGAGACTCGCTGATAATCCCAGACATCGCTGTGATAGATATCTCCCTTCGGGCGGTCAAGCCATTTCCGGACGTGCTTTTCCATCACAGGGTCCTGCCACTCAATGACATAATCCTCCCCATGCTCGGCGTGACTGGCCGGAACCGTAAGTGTCGTCTGCTGAACGAAAACATCCTGCATTTCCGAACGGAAAGGTCCCGGTCCCAGATTCAAAGAGCTTGCACATGCGCTGAACAAAAGCATTGCACAAATCAACAAACTCGACGCTTTTAACATTTTACGCATAACAGGCTCCTTTCTGTTTCAGCAAAATCTCTAGTTATATTCTACCATAGATTGTTTTTTTGTAAAGAAAAAACCCACGATCTTTGCACAGGCATGGCAAAAATCGTGGGTTTGCTTAAAACAGATTTTCCGGCAGGTAGATATCCTGCTTGGGCACCTTGTCCCAGGAAAAGTCTGGGATCAGGCTTTCCGGGGTGCGGGGAGCCGGTTCAGGTTGGAGACCATAGGCAAAGGCAAGCCTGCCTACGATCTCCTGCGCCGTATACTTTGCCCGGAGGTTTTCCAGGCTCTGGTCCCCGTCCCGTTTGGACAGGCGGCGGCCATCCGGGGCCAGCAGGAGCGGGCAATGGGCAAACTTTGGGGCGGGCAGGCCCAGCAGACGGTAAAGATAAAGCTGCCGCGCGGTCGAAGAGAGCAGATCCGCGCCCCGCACCACCTCTGTCACGCCCATGCGGGCATCGTCCACCACCACAGCCAGCTGGTAGGCAAACACGCCATCGGCGCGGCGGAGGTAGAAATCCCCGCAGTCACGGAGCAGGTTCTCGGTGTGGAGGCCCATACAGCCATCGGTGAAGGTGATGTCCTCATCGGGCACCATGAGCCGGTAGGCCGGAGCCTTCTTTTTGCGCTTTTCGGCGATCTGCTCCGCCGTCAGCCCCCGGCAGGTGCCGGGATAGATCACATTGCCGTCGGAGGTGTGGGGTGCGCTGGCGGCATGGAGCTGGGCACGGGAGCAGAAACAGGGGTAAACAAGGCCCTGTGCTTCCAATTTGTTATAGCTCTCGGTGTAGATGGCGGCGCACTCGCTCTGGTAATAGGGGCCGTTGGGGCCGCCGCTGCTGCCGCCCTCGTCCCAGACAAGGCCCAGCCAGCGCAGGTCCTCTTCCAGTGCGTCGGCATATTTGCGGGGGCAGCGCTCGGCATCCAGATCCTCAATGCGCAGAACGATGCGCCCGCCCTGACTTCTGGCGCTGAGCCAGGCCAGCAGGCTGCAGGCCAAATTGCCCAGATGCAGCCGCCCGCTGGGGCTGGGGGCAAAACGCCCGGTCACAGCGCTCACAGGCCCAGCTTCCACTCGCCGTCCACAGGCTGGGAGATGGGCGTGTTATAGAACTCGGCCACGGCCTTTGCCATGTACTCGGCATCCTTGCAGCTGGCGGTCTCCATTGCGGAATGCATGGCCAGCTGTGCCAGACCGATATCCACCATGGGGATCAGGATCTGGTGGCCCAGCAGGTTGCCCAGCGTGGAGCCGCCGGGAACATCCGCGCGGTTTGCGGCGACCTGCACCGGCACACCGGCCTTTTTGCAGATTTCGGCAAATGCAGCGCCGGTAAAGCCGCTGGTGGTGTAGGTCTGGCGGGCATTGTACTTCAGCAGCACACCGCCGCCCATGACCGCCACATTGGCGGGATCGCTCTTTTCGGGGTGGTTGGGGTGGGTGGCGTGGCCATTGTCGGCGCTCAGCAGCAGGCTGTTGGTGCAGGCACGGATGCTCTGCTCCCGGGTGACCCCCAGTTTTTCCTCAATGCGGGCCAGCACATTGGCCATCAGGGTGCCCTGTGCGCCCTGCCGGCTGGAGGAGCCCACCTCCTCGTTGTCAAACATGACCCACATGTCGCCCCGGCCTTCCTCCTCGCCGCGGCCCTGCAGGAAGCCCCACAGGGTGGTGTAGGCGCATTCCAGGTCATCGATGCGGCCGGACATGAAGTATTCGCCCTTCAGGCCCACGCGCTCGGCCTTTTCGCGGGTGCAGAGCACCAGGTCAGCGTCCACGATATCCTCAGCCTTGACCCCGGCCTCCTCAGCCAGAGCGTCCCGCAGGGTGGAGCCCGCCTCACCAAAGATGGGCTGCAGATCCACCTGAGGGTTGTACTTCATGCCGTTGTTCAGGTCACGGTTGAAGTGGATGCAGAGGTTGGGGATGACAGCCAGCGCCCGGTCGGGGTGGACCAGCAGGCTCCGGATGCCGTTCTCCGTGCGGACCAGAATGCGGCCCGCCACGCTCAGGGGACGGTCCAGCCAGGTGGGCATGATCATGCCGCCGTAGCCCTCGGTCTCCGCCTTGGCAAAGACTGCGTCCTTGCCGCCGTCCAGCTGCTTGATGCGCCAGGTGGGAGAATCGCTGTGGCTGGCGGTGACATGCCAGCCGGTCAGCTCGCCCTTGGGCATCCGCCATGCCAGCACGGCAGAGCCGTTGCGGGTGGTGTAATATCTGCCGCCGGGCACCAGCTCCCAGGCTGCGCTCTCGGGGCAGTTCTGGTAGCCGTTTTCCTCCAGGAGCTTCACAGCCGCAGCCGTGGAGTGGAAGGCGCTGACACCGGCGTTCAGAAAGTCGAAGAGACCTTCGACGGAAAAGGTGTTATTCTGCATTTTATGTTCTCCTTTATTTTTAGGTTATCCATTGCTAAACCTCTCCGTCATTGCTTCGCAATGCCACCTTTCTTGGCTCCCCTGTTAGGGGAGCTGTCGCCGCAGGCGACTGAGAGGTTTCGCCACAATTATACCGTTTCTCTTATCAAAAAGCAATCACACCGGGGCCATCTCGGCAAGTTGCTGTTCAAGCGCATGGCGGAGCTGGGCGGCGTGCAGGCCGCAGACCAGCTGGACTCGGGTGCCCTGCACCACAAGACCTTTATGGGGCAGGGAGAGCAGAGCCCCCATATCCAGCAGCGAGGCATCCCGCACCGTAAGCCGGAGGCGGGTGAAGCAGTTTCCCAGCTGGGCGATGTTCTCCGGCCCACCCAGCGCGGCGATGAACCGGCACACCTCCTGCGGGTCGGCGTACGGAGACTGGTCTGTGGAAAGGTCTGCTTCCCGGCCCGGGGTGGGCAGATTCTTTGCTTTGATGAGGATGCTGAACACGGCAAAGTAGGTCAGGATCTCCGCAAAGCCCACCAGATAGAGCAGCGGCATGTTCTGCAGCTGCTCCCCGGCGCTCAGGTTGAACACCAGCGACCCCAGCAGGTTGGAGGTAAAGGCCCGGACATGCAGGACATGGAGCAGCACCATAAAGCCGCCCGTAATGACCGCATGGGCCACCCAGAGCAGGGGCGAAACGAAGCAGAACAGAAAATCAATGGGCTCGGTGATGGAGGCCACCGAGGCCGTGACCGCCAGCGGGATCATAGCGGCGGCGGTACGGGCACGGTTCTCTTTGCGGGCCGTGAAGATGAAGGCCGCCGCAATGCCCAGATAGCCAAAGGTCTTGGTGAAGCCGGTGTACATCCAGACGATGCCGTCCGAGAGGGGCAGGCCCATGGTGTACTCGGTCATGCAGACGGCGTAAGCACCTGTGTAGGTCACAGAGCCTACGGTCAGACTGCCGCCCAGCGAGGAGAACTGGAAGGGCATATAGATGAGGTGATGCAGGCCGGTGGGGATGAGCAGCCGTTCCAGAAAGCCATAAAGGAACACACCCGCGTTCCCTGAAGCCGCGATCCAGCCCGTGAGGGCGCTGACCGCCCGCTGCAGCGGCGGGCAGACGAAGCAGAATCCCAGCCCCAGTGCCACCGCCAGCGCCGACAGCCACAAAAACGACCACCGCAGGCCCGAATAGAGCTGGGTGATCATGCCATAAAACTGCTTTTCGCAGGTGCGGTTGAAAAGCCACGCCGCCGCAAAGCCCAGCACGATGCCGCTTGCCACGCCGGTGTCCACCACCTGAATGCCCAGAATGGTGGTCTGGCCCGTGCCCGCAAGGCCGGTCATCCCGTTCGGCTGGGCAAGCAGTCCCAGCGCCTCCAGCGCGGTGTGGTTGGCTGTGAGGAACACCAGATAGGCCATCAGCGCCAGCAGGGCGGCATCCTGCTTTTCGGTTTTGGCGCGCACGGCAGCCACCCCCACGCAGAGAATGACGCTGAGGTTGTTGATGAGCACCATCATCCCGTTGTAGAGCAGCTGACCCACCAGCTGCAGCGGAGCCCACTGCAGCACCGGCAGCGCCTGACACAGGGGCTTGCTGGTGAGCAGCGCTCCCAGCACCAGCAGCAGGCCCGCCGCCGAAAGATAAGACAGCGGCGACAGCAGCGACTGTGAAAAGCGTTCCAGCCGCCGCAGAAATTTCTGCATCCGTTTCTCCCCCTTTTCCCGGTTCTTCACCCGTTTCTCCCAGTTTGACCATGGCCGGATTATACGCGCCAGCGCAAAAAATGTCAATCCCGCCCGACTGAGAAAAAAACGACAAAAGTTTGTATAGTTTGCACAGCCGGGGTGAAAAATCGTCCTGCGCACGCCGATTGACAACAGCCCGGCAGAACAGTATACTAGAAATGTACCAGAGCAGTTTCTCCGGCAGATGGGCCGGAACACGATAAAAGGAGGCTTTCCTATGATTCGCAAGCGTATTCTTTCCCTGCTGGTCTGCGCCGCCCTGCTGTGCGGCGTGCTGGCAGGCTGCAGCACCTCTTCCGGCAGCACTGCCGCTTCCAGCTCTTCCGCTTCTGCAAGCGAGAGCATCCCCTCTTCCACCGTGACCGCCGACACTGGCAAGGTGGGCCCGCTGGACGCAGGCGAGAACTCCCTGTTCTCCCTCTCTGACCCGGACGATGCCTTTGCCCCCTGCCTCGGCTGGGGCCCCGGCGTGTCCGGCTGCTCGCTGAAATCCGTCATCGCGGCGGCTTCCCTGCTGAAATGGGCCGATGGCTGCAACATGAGCATCCAGCCGGTCAGCGACATCAAAGATGCCTATACCCAGTGGTTCGACAGCCTGAGCGCCGATGACCAGCAGAGCTTTGCCGATGCCTGGCCGCTCATCAAGGCCGATGCCGAGACCCTGCTGACCGACAAGGACAGCATGACCGGCCGCATCGAGGATGCCGGTCTGGATGCCAAAGAGCTGCCCGGCTGTTCCGAGGAAAACTGGAAAGCCCTGGCCGATGTCATTGACGTACTGGTCCCGGCTTCCAGCGAGTATTGATCGTTCCGTCTGCCCCTGAATGCAAGAGACATAAAAATAAGCCCGACGTTGTCGGGCTTATTTTTATGTTCAGATCTTCTTCAGGGTGTACTGGCGGGTGCCCATGCCGATCTTTTCGGCTTGATCCAGCGTTGCCTTCCACTCGACATTGGGGTTGGAATCCTTGAAGTTGTCGTGGTGGCAGTTCCAGCCGGGCTTTGCAAGGTTCTGGCCCAGCTGACTGTTGGGCAGGGGCTGTGCGTTCAGGCAGGCATCGGCACAGGCCTGATCCAGCGCCACGGGGTCAAAGGAGGCGAACATGCCGATATCCGGCAGGATGGGGGCATCGTTCTCGCCGTGGCAGTCACAGTTGGGGCTGATATCCTGCACCAGGCTGATGTGGAAGCAGGGGCGGTCTGCACAGACGGCGGCGGCGTACTCTGCCATCTTGCGGTCCAGCTCCTCGTTGGCGCTGCTGTCGATGGAATAGATGGCATCGAAGTTGCAGGCACCGATGCAGCGGCCGCAGCCCTTGCACTTTTCGTAATCAATGACCGCCTTGTTGTTCTCGTTGTAGCGGATGGCATCGGAGCCGCACTCCTTGGCGCAGCGGTGGCAGCCGCGGCAGAGCTCCTCCTGCACGGCGGGCTTACCGGAGGAGTGCTGCTCCATCTTGCCCGCACGGGAACCGCAGCCCATGCCGATGTTCTTGATGGCTCCGCCGAAGCCGGTCGCTTCGTGGCCCTTGAAGTGGGTCAGGCTGATGAAGATGTCGGCATCCATAATGGCGCGGCCGATCTTGGCGGTCTTGCAGTATTCGCCGTTGGGCACGGGCACCTCAAGCTCATCGGTACCGCGCAGGCCGTCGCCAATGATGATCTGGCAGCCGGTGGTCATGGGCCAGAAGCCGTTTTCCTGCGCGCAGCTCAGGTGCTCCAGCGCGTTCTTACGGCTGCCCGGGTACAGCGTGTTGCAGTCGGTCAGGAAAGGCTGGCCCCCCTGCTCTTTGCACAGGTCTGCCACCACCTTGGCGTAGTTCGGGCGCAGGAAAGCCAGGTTGCCCAGCTCACCAAAGTGCATCTTGATGGCCACGAACTTGCCGTCCATATCAATGCTCTTGATGCCCGCCGCAATGCACAGGCGGCGCAGTTTTTCGGTCAGGCTGGTGCCAACAGGACACCGGAAGTCGGTGTAATATACAGTCGATGCTTCCATAGGGATCTCCTCCGTTTTTGACAATTTCAGGCGCGGCACTTTCCCGCCGCCGGGTTCTCTCTTTATGGCTCCAGTATAGCACAAGGCCGGGGCCGGTGCAATTGCCCCAGGGCGCAAAAAAGCCGCCCGGACGGGCGGCTGGGGTGTTTGGGGAGCGATTTACGCAATGGCGGTGATGGCGGCCACGGCCAGGACGATCAGACCCAGCACGATGCGGTAGAGGCCGAAGAACTTGAAGTTATGGCGCTTGACGTAATCCATCAGGAAGCGGATGGCGGCAAGGCTGACCACAAAAGCGACCACGCAGCCCACCACGAGGACAGCGATCTCGGTGCCGGTCATCGCAGCGCCGGAGAGAACGAACTTGACCACCTTGAGCAGGGACGCGCCCGCCATAACCGGGATGGCGAGGAAGAAGGTGAACTCGGCCACGCAGGCACGGGACAGACCCAGCAGCAGGCCGCCCACGATGGTGGCACCGGAGCGGGAGGTGCCGGGGATGATGGCCAGCATCTGCCACACGCCAACGATGAAGGCTTCGCGGTAAGTGATCTGTTCCAGCCGGGTGACATGCGGGGCGGTGCGGCGGTTCTCCACAAGGATGAAGAGGACACCGTACAGGATCAGCATGGCGGCGACCGTGATGTAATTGTAGAAGCGGGTCTCAAACCAGTCGTCCAGCGGGCTGATGATGAGCACCGGGATGGTGGCGGCCACTACCTTGAACCAGAGCTGCCAGACGGCAGGCTTGGAGCAGACACGGCCATGGCGCAGACCGAAGGGCCAGAGCTTATTCCAGAACAGCACCACCACGGCCAGAATGGCACCCAGCTGGATGACCACGCGGAACATGGACATAAACTCCTCGCTGGCGTTGAACTTGACCACCTGCTCCACCAGGATCATGTGGCCGGTGGACGAGATGGGCAGCCACTCGGTAATGCCCTCCACAATGCCCATCAGGATGGCTTTCAGTATTTCAAGAAACATGGGTTCTCCTCCCTGCAAAGCGGCACAGGCGCTCTGCACACATTCAGATTGGGTTCGCTTTCCAGTATATCATATTCTGAGAGCCTGCGCACGAAAAATCACAAATTTTATACAGGAGCACTGTCTGCTTTTTCTGTATTTATCTGCCGCCGGAAATATGCTATACTGGACACAACGCTTTTTCCTGTGTTTCCTTCTGACGCGGAATGCCGGGCCAGATAAAAACAGATTTTGAACAATGAGGTGACATCCATGAATATTCTGGTGATCGGCTGCGACCAGGTGGGCGCGGCACTGGTGCGGGATCTGGAACGCATCGGCCATGATATTTCCCTGATCGAAAAGGACCCCGAGCAGCTCAAGCGGCTGGACAGCTTTGATGATTATTCCTTTGGCGGCACAGCCCTTGTGGGCGACCCCACCGATCCCGACATCCTCAAGCAGGGCGGTGTGGAGAACTGCGACGCTGTGGCCGCCGTGAGCGAGGATGACTCCGTGAACCTGATGGCTGCACAGATCGCAAAGAACATCTTCCGGCGCGAAAAGGTCATCTGCCGCGTCTCTGACCCGCATTTGCAGGTGCTCTATCACAAGACCTACGAGCTGGACACGATCTGCCCCACCATCCTGACAGAGCAGGCAGTGTTCCGTGCGCTGGCGAAGTGAGGTTTTATCCCAAATTAGTTTTACCTAAAGTAATATGAGGTGTCAATATGAAAGTTTGTATTGCAGGCGGCGGGCGTGTTGGGCGGTATCTGGCCCAAAGCCTGCTGACGAACCACCATTCGGTGGTCATCATTGAACCCATCGAGGCCCAGTGCCGGATGCTGGCAGATTCGCTGGACATCCCCGTGATCTGCGGCGATTCCATCAGCGTGGACACCCTGCGCACCGCCGATGTTGGCAGCTGCAACGCCTTTGTGGCCGTGACAGGCTCGGACGAGGACAACCTCGTGGCCTGTCAGATCGCCAAGCGGGAGTTCGGCGTGGACCGCACCGTGGCCCGGGCCTCCAACCCCAAAAACCGGGAGCTGCTGCACACCTTAGGCGTGGACACCGTGGTCTGCGGCACCGACAACCTGAGCCACATTCTGGAACGGGAGATCGAGACGGATACCATCCGCCAGCTGCTCAGCCTGGGCGGCGGCACAGCCAGCCTGAACGAGATCCTGCTGCCCGAGAACTTCAAGTTTGCGGGCAAGGCCATCATGGATGTGCCCATTCCCGGCGATGCCATTCTGGTCAGCATCACCCGCGACACCGAGTTCATCATCCCCCACGGCAACACCGTTCTGCTGCCCTGGGACCGCATCCTGGTGCTGACGCAGGACGATACCCTGCACCTGCTGACCGATGCCTGGGAGCTGAACAGCAAGTGACGGAGCGGGAGCTGCGCCGCACGGCGCTCATCATCCCGCCCCGGGGCCGGGCTGTGCTCTGCTGCTGGGCCGCCATCCCGGGCCTGTTTGCGGCTCCCTTTGTGTTCTGGCAGAGCCTGCCCGCCGGGATGGTGTTCTGCCTGCTCTGGGCCGCACTGGTGGCGGTGGTGTACCAGCGTGCCTGCAGCTATGCCGCCGCGCTGGGCGCGGAGACCCTGACGGTGTACTCCGGCATCGTCTTCCCGCTGCGGCGGGCGATCCGACGCAGGGCCGTAACAGGGCTGTTCCGGCTGCGCACGCCGCTGCTCCGGCTGGCAGGGGTATCGGTGGTCGTCATCACGGCACCGGGCACGCGGCTTATTTTACCGGCGGTCCCGGCAGAGCAGGCCGCTGCCCTCACCCATGCCCTTGCGGAGGAAATCCGATGAACGAACGCCGCCTGCACCCCTTTACCGTCCTGCGGTTTCTGCGCAAGACGCTGGTGGTCTATCTGCTGCCGCTGGTTCAGGTGCTGTTTGAGCGGAACTGGACAGCCCTGCACACGGCTCTGCGGCAGGATGCGCTGCTGTTCCTTCTGCTCTGCGCCGTGAGCTGGGGCATCCTGCGTGTGAGCAGCTGGAGCCTGGATGACACCGGAGTCTTTCATCTGCACTGGCGGCTGGGCATCCGGCTGGATCGTGCCCTGCGGGGCGAGATGCTGGCTGCATTGACCATCGACCGGCCCCTGCTCTACCGGATGGCCGGGGCAAGCCGCCTGACCCTTTACCCGGTGGGCGCGGCGCAAAAGCACACCCTTTCGGTCTGCCTGCCCAAAGCCGATGCAGAGGCGGTGGCAGACCAGCTGATGCCTCTGGTAAAGCCTGCCCTGCACCGGCCCGCCGGAGGAGAACGGGCGGCGCTGGGTTTTCTGGGGGCCAACGGCCTCTCCACGCTGGCCCTGTTCGTGCTGGCCGTGCGCCAGACCCGGGATGTTCCGGACTGGAACCCTGCCGTTTTTGCCCAGATCCAGGTGAGCTTTCTGGCCCGCTTCGCGGCGCGGTGGCTCCCTGCAGGCGCGGCATGGCTGCTGGCGGCCGCAGGCTTTCTGCTGGGGGCCAGCCTGATGCGCAGCTTTGCCCAGACCGTGCACTACACTGTCTGGCACACGGCCGACCAGATCGGCAGCCGGGGCGGCTGGCTGGAGCACTTCGAGTGCCGGGTGCGGACAAGCGAGATCAGCTTTGCAGATGTCCGCATCTCCCCCGCTGCCCGGCTGATGAAACGCTGGCCGGTCTTTGTAACAGCGGGCGGCTGCTCCCCCGAGCTGCCGCTGTTCGTCTACCGCAGCGGCGAGGAGGCATTGTTCCGGGAGCTGCTGCCGGAGTTCCGGATGCCGCCCGACCTGCTGGCCCGCACCGAGCAGCGCAGTCTCATCTTTTTTGCACCGGCAGGCATTCCCTTTGCCCTCTGCCTCCTGCTGACGCTGGTCTCGGCCACAGTGCTGCCCCAGCTGACCGTGACCCTGCTCATCCCCACGCTCTTCTTTGGGGCACTGCTGGCCGGGGCCGCAGCCGGCTACCGGCGGGAGGGTCTCTGGCTGCGGGAGGGCCGCATGACCCTGCGGCGGCAGCAGGGGCTCTACCTGCACTGCATCTGTGTGTTTCACCCGGATGTCTGCCTGACCGCAGCACAAAGCCCCTGGGCTGCCAGCGTGGGCCGCACCAACCTGACCCTGACCTTTCCCGGCTGGGTAAAACTCAAGGTGAGGAGCGTGCCGCTGCGGGATGCGGAGAAATTTTTCAGATTTATGGAAACGAATTAAACCTCTCAGCCGCCGATCGGCGACAGCTCCCCCAATAAGGGGAGCCCCTGGCATAAAGATAAAGTTATTGTTTTTAGGGGAAGTAAAATTGTTATGATTCATACGGTATTATTTGATTTGGACGGCACTTTGCTGAACACCATCGACGACCTGGCTGATGCAGGCAACTGGGTGTGTGCACAGCACGGGTGGCCGGAGTTTACGGTGGAGCAGTTCAAGCACATGGTGGGCAACGGCATCCCGAAGCTCGTGGAGCGGTTTTCGCCCGCCGATGCCCGCACACCGGAGCAGCTGGCCGCTACGCTGGCGGAGTTTACCGCCCGGTACGATGCCCACAAGGAGGACAAGACCGCGCCTTACCCGGGCATTGCTGCCCTCATTGACGCGCTGAACACCGCGGGCGTGCAGTGCGCGGTGTTCTCCAACAAGGCTGACCCGCTGTGCGGCAAGATCATCGAGCATTATTTCGGGGCGGGTCGGTTTGTTCTGGTGCGGGGCAGCCGCCCGGGCGTGCCCACCAAGCCCGACCCCACCGGTGTTTACAGCCTGATGCAGGACCTGCACGCAGACCCTGCCAGCACCCTGTTTGTGGGCGACAGCGATGTAGATATCCTGACCGGGCACAATGCCGGTCTGCCTGCCATGGGGGCGCTGTGGGGCTTCCGGGGCCGCGCAGAGCTGACTGCTGCCGGAGCTGATGCACTGGCTGGCGTGCCTGAGGACATTTTAGAATACGTTAGAACACATTAAAGGAGCGACCCTCTCCGGTGCTGTGAAGCACGGACGGAGAGGGTCGATTTTTATTTGCAGACTGTTCACAGGATGTTTCTTGCATAAACTCCCCTGTTTTCCTATAATATAGTTCCTATTTGAAACAATTGAGAAACGGAGGACTTGCCCATGGCAGCTGAAAAGAAAACTTCCCCCAACGTAGAGAGCCGCCTGCGCCACAACATCCTGAAAATGCCCCAGGAGGTGTATGCCGCCAGCGGCATCGTCATCAACGGGCGGCGGCTGAAAAGCTTTGTATTCACCACCGACCTTGCCATCATCCGCAACTGCGACGCGGACGCGGTGTTCGCGGTCTATCCTTTCACGCCACAGCAGGCCATCAGCGATGCCATCATCAAGGCATCCTACATCCCGGTGTTCTGCGGTGTGGGCGGCGGCACCACCCATGGCGTGCGCACCCTGAACCTTGCCCGCGACGTGGAGAGCCAGGGTGCCATGGGCGTGGTGCTCAATTCCCCCATCTCTGACCTGAACCTGCTGGCGGTTTCGCGGGTGGTGGACATCCCGGTCATCATCACAGTGACAAAAGAGAACACCAACATCCAGAGCCGCATTGATTCCGGGGCATCCATCCTGAATGTGGCCTGCAGCACCGACACGCCCCGGGTGGTGGCAAAGATCCGGGAGCAGTTCCCGGATGTGCCCATCATCGCCAGCGGCGGCAAGACCGGCGAGAGCATTTCCGCCACCATTGCGGCGGGTGCCAACGCCATTACCTACACGCCGCCCTCTCCGGCTGTGCTGTTCAAGGAAATGATGGAGAAATATCGGGAATGATTTACACAAGACGCTGTAACTTTTTTCTGTTACAGCGTCTTTTTTACGCCATGGAAGGAGATATTTCAGAAATTTTTGAATTTTTGCGAAATAATTGTTGACAAATCGCGGTCGATTGGATATAATAATAGAGCACTGTTCAAGTGCACAAAATAAATATGGCGGTATAGCTCAGTTGGCTAGAGCATTCGGTTCATACCCGAAGTGTCACCGG
>ERZ1027266.586-NODE-586-length-24182-cov-8.734530_pt1 | contig 24182 bp, 19 predicted proteins | sample MGYA00519257_ERZ1027266 | MGnify/ENA primary metagenome ERZ1027266 (study PRJEB26926, sample SAMN06164683) | human gut metagenome | biome: ENVO:00009003; feature: ENVO:2100002; material: ENVO:00002003 | host: Homo sapiens | place: USA | collected 2012 ... | reverse complement strand
AAGCAAGCTTGATGATTCTGCTCTCGCCTTGCATTATCTTTGCATAAGATAAGCTGCACCTCAGCATAACAATCAAGCAAGCTTGATGATTCTGCTCTCGCCTTGCATTATCTTTGCATAAGATAAGCTTCGGCTCGGCAAAACATCCAAGCAATCTTGTAACGATGATGAACAATGGCATGAATATACTTGAGCGGCAGATGGCTAATGATGAGGACATCTGCTGTTCGTGTGGTAATATAAATTCTTTCCCGAAAGCGTTTTTCGACAATTTCCACGTTGCCGATGTGGGTATCATTGTTTGTACATCGGGCAGGTTCTCGTTCCGCTGCGAGGATGCGGAATACGTGGTGAACAGGGGCGAGACGGCTTTCCTCTCGCATGGCGTGTATTTCTCCGTTACCGGTCACAGTGCCGACTGTTCCGTGGTTATCATTCTATACCGTGTGGATTCCATACGCAATATACTGGGCAGTACTGTGGTGGGGATGCGGTTTATGAATATCCTGAATCCGAAGGCGTGCTGGGTGATGCACACCGGTCATGAGGCGGAGCTGACGAAATATTCGGAACTGCTTGCCGTGGGTAACAGTGATGATAATGTGTTTGCCTTCAACGAGCGCCGGCTGCTCCTGCTCTCGCTGACCTATAGGCTTTGCAGCATCTTCCGCGAAATATCAAAGGAGGGCGATAATGCGTCGAGCCGCAAGCTCGAAACCTATATGCAGCTGATGCAGCTTATCGACCGCCATTATACCAGTGAGAGGGGAGTGAGGTTCTATGCCGACCGCCTGTGTCTCTCGCCCAAGTATCTCACTTCGCTCGTCAAATCCGTGTCGGGCAACAGTGTGCAGCAACTTGTGTTCAAGGCAATAACGAAGAAGGCGATTTCCCTTATCACCACCACCGACCAGAGTATAAAGCAGATTGCCGACCAACTGAATTTCCCCAATGCCTCAGCCTTCGGCACATTTTTCAAGAAGCAGGTGGGGATGTCGCCCGTGAACTATAGGCAGAAGGAAAAGCAATAAGCTTCCTCATCCTTCGCGGATTGTTATTTGTTTTCTGCACGAGATTCGTGCAGCTTTTGAAGGAAACTGCACAAAGTTGATGCAAGTTTTAAAGAAAACTGCACAAAATTGATGCAGATTTCGGTAAAAACTGCATCGATTTGATGCAAAATAAGTATATTTGCATAATATTTGCAGAAAATCAATAGCGTATGGAACAGTTATTTGAATATTTCAAGCGTAAGCTTCATGAAACACCAACCGATTTGGTTCGCTATAAATATAGTGAGATAGAGTGGGGTGGACATGCCTTGGGGTTAGTAGGACCGCGTGGTGTGGGTAAGTCAACGATGCTCTTGCAGTATATCAAGATGCAACTGAAGGAAAGAGATACGCTTTATGTGTCGGCAGACCATCTTTATTTTGCATCACACACACTTGTTGATTTGGCAGACCGTTTTTATAAGATGGGCGGTAAGCACCTTTTCATTGATGAGATTCATAGGTATGAAGGGTGGTCGGTTGAAGTGAAGCAGATATTCGATAGTTATTCGGATTTGCAGCTGGTCATTTCGGGGTCTTCAATCCTTGAGATAACAAAAGGAATGGCAGACCTTAGTCGTCGTATTCCGATATATGAGATGCAGGGACTCTCGTTCAGGGAGTATCTGCATCTGTTCCATGGCATAAAGATGGACGCTGTGCCGTTGGAAAAACTCCTGCGCCATGGTTATGATATTCCGGGAGTGGAGCATCCGCTACCGTTGTTTCGCGACTATCTGCAGCGTGGCTATTATCCTTTCGGCAGGGATGCAGCATATGACATCGAACTGATGCAGGTTGTTACACAGACGATGGAAAGCGATATCCCACTGTATCTGAACACGAATGTTTCTGTAGGCAGGAAACTGAAGCAGCTGTTGATGGTAGTCGCCGAGAGTGTGCCGTTCAAGCCGGTGATGCAGAAATTGGCAGACGTGACGGGAATAAGCCGTAATTACATACAGGATTATCTGATGTATATGGAGAGAGCTGGGATGATAGCGCAGTTGCGTGATGCTGTAGGCGGCATCCGTGGGCTTGGAAAAACCGAAAAGCTGTATCTTGATAATACGAATCTAATTTATGTACTTGCTCCCAAGCGGGCTGACATAGGCAATATGCGAGAGACTTTTTTCATGAACCAGATGCGTGTGGTGGAGGATGTGATGTGCTCGCCTGTATCCGACTTCCTTGTGGATGGTATGACTTTTGAAATAGGCGGACGCAAGAAAGGACAGAAGCAGATTTCGGAGATAGACAATGGCTATGTAGTGAAGGACGACATTGAGACAGGCTATGCCAATGTGCTTCCGTTGTGGGCTTTCGGGCTGTTGTATTGAACCCCAAACGGTCTAATGATCGATTTGGGTTGAATGAAATCAGATTTTCAATCAATGCTATAGCGATATTGAATAACAAAGTGTGTCAAAGCTCGCAGACCAGTGAGCTTTGACACACTCTATATTTACCGCATGTCATAAGCATGCGTTACCGACAAAAGATTAAAATCCAGCAGAGAATGTGCTTACGCCAAGAGCGCGGAACACGATGTCGTTCTCTTCGTCCATGAAATCATGGTATAAGTACATCTGCTTGCCGTCGAAGCGTACTGTCACGTCAGCCCAGTCGTCGTCATCGTCGTCATCGTCGTCATCATCAAGGTCGACAGGTTCCCACAGGCGCAATACGCCGTTCTTCATGTCTGTCCACTCCCAGTGTCCCACTTCAATGCTGCGGTCAGCATAGAAACAGATGTATCTGCCGCAAGGTGAAAATACGATGCGTTTGCAGCAATCGTCGGTTTCGAGAACGTCGTCCTCTTCGAATCCCCACTTCTTTGCTTCAGGCGATAGAGTTACTTCCTGCAGCACTCTGCCGTATTTCATCCACTGCTTGCCGTATGCGAAACAGGTGTTGTTCGCATAGAGCCATACTTCAGATTCGTTAAATTTCCATGAGCGGCAAAGCTGGCGTATGGCGGCGTCCTGCTTGTAGTTGTAGTCGATAGACACGATAATCGTGATGCTCATGCCATAGCGGTTAGTGTAGGTCACGATAGCTGTTCCCTTCACCACGCCGTCCTTTATCTCAATCATCGTATTGTTGCTCAACTTATATACTCCGTCCTTCACACGTGTGTACGTACCGTATATATACAGCCCATTGTCAATGTCCTCCGTTCCATTGTCTATGTTAGCGCGGGTCGGCATTTGCGATTTGCCGCTCTTCTTCAATATAGAGGCAGGTCTGTTAGCCTTGCGTGTACCGTCAGTAGCACGCTTTGGTGCGTTGAGAGCATTTGGTGTAGTAATAAGGAAATGTCCGTCGCCAAACAGTTCGATAGATGCGAACTCTTTGTCCGTCTTGCCGTCTCCCCATGTCTTTACATCCATTTTTATAGCATCCTTAGCATTCTGTTCATCCTCACAGTTGCCCAAAGTAAATTTAGTAGAAGGTTTAGAACCTTCCGGCAAATTCATTCCTTGGTCGTTGTCATCGTTGTCGCAAGCCACGAAGCCAATACATGCGAGAGCGATAAAAAATGAATAAATGATGTTTCTTTTCATAGTGTTTCCTTTTTTTGTTGTTAATAATAGGTTATTTCATTTTCTTTGCAAAGATAATGCAAGGCGAGAGCAGAATCATCAAGCTTGCTTGGATGTTATGCCGAGCCGAAGCTTATCTTATGCAAAGATATTGATTTTATTCAATATTGCAGTCGTACTGAATAAAAAAGTACATATTTTATTCAATACGACGCACAAAATGAATATAAATCAGATAAAGAAGCCCTTAATAATTCACATACCACTCTCTCGTGTCTTTGGAAATGTCACGCTTGGGCCACGGCACGACGAGCATCAGACCGGCAAGGATGAGACAGGCGTATATCGTCCAGCCGGACATCTCCTTTATTGCCGACAGGGTGGCTTGCACCTGAACCTTGCCCTTGGCTGACATTGCTGCCATGTTCTGCGCCTCCGTCTCACTCTTGCCCTGATACTGCATGCCGCGGGCGGTCATGTCGTAGGTGGATGCCGTCTCGGCATTGGTGCGGTCGTAGTCGTGGGCATAGCGAGTGATGTAGTATTGCTGACGGTATTGGAACACAGTCTGATAAAGAGCCGAACCGATACCCGGCGCTATAACCATACGCACCGTGAGCATTATGCACACCCATGTGGACAGCAGCTTATAGGGCATACGCTGGTTGGCATACACGGCGATGAGCGAATAGAGCAGCATCATTCCCGTGGCACGTATGATGACTGGCCACTTCATGCGCTCGAACATTCCTGCCGTCTGCACCTCAAAATACATGAACAGCGAGGCGGCGGCTATCAGCAGGAAGCCCATGGCAAAGAACCATTTGAAGTGTACGCCCTTGCTGTTGAGCAGCAGGATGATTACCGTTCCGAGGAAATATCCCAGCAGCACCCAGTTGCCGAGCGCCGCAATCTGTATCTGGTCGGCTTTCATGCCCACGCCCACGAAGATGTTCACGAGCATCGAACTGGAGTTGCATATCATCAGTCCGATGAAGAGCAGGATACCGCCCTGTATGCTGCGCGACTTGAACGCCTTGAGCATGAAGTAAGGCGAGCGGCGTGTTTTTTCCAGATAGAAGAACAAGAGCGACGATACAACGCATATCACCGTTGCCCAACGGATATTCGGACTGTCATACCAGTCGTACACCTTGCCGTAGACCGTTACATATACGAACGAGCAGCACATCAGGCAGAACACTACCACATTGCCGAACTTTGAGAACGACAGCGGGATGTGCTTCGTTGGATAAGGGTTGTGAGGCATGCAGAGCAGAGTGATGAGCAACGCCACGAGGATTGCTCCGAGCATGGCGTAGTAGACCATCTGCCACTGGTAGTTGTAGGCGAACCACGCCGTTATCCACGTGCCTATCTGCCCCAGGAGCATGAAGAAGAAATAGATTATCGGCTGACTCGCCTTCTTCTCCGTGTCGAGGGCATCCCATCCTGCCTCATCCTTCGGCTCGTTGCCCGGCGTCACGTTGCGTGTCGCCTCTATGCCGAAGCCATACTTTATGAGCGTGAAGAGGTTGCACATGAGCAGCGTCTGTCTGACGAAGCCCATGATGAGACTGTTCAGCGCAAGTATGAACAAGCTGTCGGTATTAGCACAGATGTAACTCTGCACGGCAAGGAGTGAGAACCCCACGAGACTCATCATCTTCTGCCGGCGCACGCTAACCAGCGAATAGAAGAACGGCGAGAACGCCGCCATGCCTATCGACGTGACAAAGCTGATGAATGCGATGTGTTCTGACTGGATGCCGAGCCCGCCCACCATCTCACTGCTGTTCACGGTGTATGCACCGCTCACCGTCATGATAGGTATGAAAAGTATGACGAGGAAGGCGATGCCAAGGGGCTTCGGCACCCAGTTGTAGAACGGAAAATTCTTCGGCAGGTGTTCCGGCACTGCCGTATATATCTCTGCCTGTGTCATTTCTTGAGCTGAGCCTTTACAACGACCATCATTCCGGCAGCCAACTTGCTGTTGTCTTCCTTGGATATTCCCTCAAACTCTATCCTCACCGGCACGCGCTGCTGTATCTTCACGAAGTTTCCGGCAGAGTTGTCGGTCGGCACGAGCGAGTATTTCGAGCCAGTGGCTCCGGATATTGCCGTTATTCTGCCCTGGAACTCCTTGCCCTCGAAAGCATCCACGGTCATCGTCACTTTCTGTCCCACGTGCAGATTCTCCACCTGCGTTTCCTTGTAGTTGGCTATCACCCACTTCTGCGTGTCGGGCATGATATAGGTGATGGTCTGTCCGGCATTCACAGCCTGTCCCTCCTCCAGGGCACGGCGGCCGAGCTTGCCGTCGCACGGAGCGGTGACCACGCAGTAAGAGAGATTGAGCTTTGCCATCTCCAGTGCTGCCTGCGCACGCTCTATGGCTGCGGCAGTGTTCTTCTTGCGCGTCTGCACCTCGTTCACTCCCGAATAGGCAGCCTTCTGCTGACGGCGCACTGCGTCGAGTTTTTTCTTCGTGGCACTGTATTCCGTCTCTATCTGTTCGAGCTGTATCGGAGTGGCGGCGTTGCGCGCCACGAGGTTCTGATAGCGCTGGCGATCCTTGTCGAGTTTCGCGAGCCGCACCTCTATCTCAGCGATAGAAGCCTCGTATACCGTGGCGGATGTCTGTGTGGTCTGCAGCGAAGCGTCTACCACGTTGGCTCCTGCCATAGCGTCCTTGAGGGCAGCCTCAGCCTCCATCACACGGATGCGGTATTCGCGGTCGTCGAGCACGAGCAGCGTATCGCCCTTCTTCACGCTCTGGTGCTCCTTGAAGTATATCTTCTTGATATATCCCGAAGCACGCATGTTCACCGGCGAGATATACTGCTCCACCTGTGCATCGTCGCTCTTCTCGTTCGACTTGTAGTCCATGAACATGCAGCCTATCTTCACTATTCCCCATACGAGGATTGCCACACCCATCAGGCTTACCACCAGCTGGCGTATGCGCTGGCGCTTGAGCTGCCGGGCGGTCAGTTCGTGGTTCGACTGCTGACTGTTGTTGTTTTCTGTATTGTTGTTGTTCGGGGTACTATTGTTATTGGTGTTATTTGTTTCCATTGTCGTTGTGGTTTTTATTGTTTTTAACTCAAGTTTCGCATGTCTTTGACATGCTGTCAGTAAACGAGTTGACAAGGAGATTAGCCTTACCGGTTTAAGCCTTGCAAACAACGATTTTCAAGAAAAGCAAATTTCCTTGTTTACTCGTATCTTGTCTACTTGTCTACTGACAGAGCAAGTTGCAAACTTGCGAAACTTAAATAAAATACTGAAAGATGAAAACAACAGGTTACAGAAGCAAGGAGTACGGACAACCCACAAAACGCTTCGTGCAGACAATGGAGCTGAAGGACGACTGCGAGCTGATAAAGGAATACAGAAAAGCCCACGACAAGGAACACTTCTGGAAGGAAATAGAAGAAGGGATAAAACAGGTGGGAATTCTGGAGATGGAGATTTACATCCTCGGAAACAGACTCGTGATGATCGTGGACGCACCACTCGACTTCGACTGGGACACAGCAATGGAAAGACTTGCCACGCTGCCACGACAGGAAGAATGGGAAAGACACGTGGCAATGTTCCAGGACTGCAGCGCCGATGCCACATCCGACCAGAAATGGCAGATGATGGAACGAATGTTCTACCTATATTGAATAAACATGCGCCTGCCACGCAGCGGAAAAACACAAGACAGCTGAATCAGAACAGAGAGAGTATGAGATTGTTCGAAAAAAGCGCATTTTAACAACATTATCCGAAAACATTTGGCAATTAAAAGGAAATGAAGTAAATTTGCACTCTGTATTGACAATATTATATAGATGGGCATTGACAAACTGACAAGCATTCTGACACAGACAGTGGAGAAACTCTCATCCGAGGACTCACTGAAAGGAATATTCCACCAGCACCGCGACGGAGACCCGTTGCCGTCAGCTGCCGCACTCGGAGAGATAATCTCGCTCGCACGCTCCATCATCTTCCCTGGATACTACGGGAAATCTACCGTCAATACAAGAACAATAAAATACCATATAGGAGTAAACATAGAAAGACTCCATAAACTGCTCGCAGAGCAGATTATGGCTGGACTATGCTTCGCCGACAACGAAGACGCGACCGTGCTCGGAAGAGTAACAATCGGAAAAGGATGCGTCGTAGGAGCCAACGTATGGGTGACGAAAGACATGAAACCTAATACAAAGAAGTACAAACAAGAAAAAATAAGTATATTAGATTTTGAATTCAATAATGGAACAGGAATTTGAGCTCATTGCCAAAACCTTTATGGGACTGGAACCTGTGCTGGCACAGGAGCTGACACAGCTGGGAGCAAACAACGTGGAAATCGGACGACGAATGGTGTCGTTCACGGGTAACAAGGAAATGATGTATCGTGCGAACTTCCAACTGCACACCGCAATACGCATCCTGAAACCTATAAAACACTTCAAGGCACTCAGCGCAGACGACGTATACAACGAGGTGAAGAAAATCGACTGGAGCAAGTATCTCGACCTGAAAGACTGCTTCGCAGTTGACTCGGTGGTCTTCTCCGAAGAATTCAGACACTCGAAATTCGTGGCGTACAAGGTGAAAGACGCCATCGTTGACCAGTTCAGAGAGAAAACCGGAAGCCGACCGAACATCTCAGTGGCTAACCCGGACATCAGACTAAACATACACATCGCAGAGGACAAATGCACTCTATCGCTCGACTCAAGCGGCGAAAGCCTGCATCGCAGAGGATACAGACAGGAGTCGGTGGAAGCACCTCTCAACGAAGTGCTCGCGGCTGGAATGATTCTCATGTCTGGATGGAAGGGCGACACGGACTTCTACGACCCTATGTGCGGATCGGGAACCATCATCATCGAGGCTGCACTCATCGCACACAACATGGCACCGGGACTCTTCCGCAAAAACTTCGCATTCGAAAAATGGAAGGATTTCGACGCTGACCTCTTCGACTCCATATACAACGACGACTCGCAGGAACGCGAATTCACACACCACATCTACGGCTCCGACGTGGACATGAAGGCGGTAAACACAGCCATCATGAACGTGAAGGCTGCTGGACTAAGCAGCGACATCACCGTGACATGCGCTGACTTCAAGGACTTCAAACAGCCGCAGGAAAAGGCGTTCATGATAACAAACCCACCGTACGGAGAAAGAATATCAACACCGAACCTGCTCGGAACATACAAGATGATCGGCGACACACTGAAGCACAACTTCAAGAACGGAGAAGCATGGGTGCTGAGCTACCGAAAGGAATGCTTCGACGAGATAGGACTGAAGCCTTCACAGAAAATACCGCTCTACAACGGCTCGCTGGAGTGCGAATTCAGAAAATACATCATGTTTGAAGGAGGATTCAGAGACTTCCGCAGCGAGGGAAACATTCTCAAGACGGAAGAGGAAAAGAAACAGATGGCTGAGAAACACCGCTTCAAGGAGCACCGCGAATTCAAGAAAAGACTCGACGAACCTGAAACAATGGACGACGACGACATACGCTCATTCAAATTCCACAAAAGCCCATACAGCAAGGACATTGACGGATTTGAATCAAGAAGAGAACGCAAAACCTTCACCAAAGAGCGCAGGGCAAGAGTCAACGACGACGAGAAACGCAGCGGACGAAAACCGTTCGACAAGGGAAAACGATCTTTCAGCAGAGGTGAACGCAAGGGCGGAAAACCATACGGAAAGGAATTCAACAGAAAATCCAATAAATTCAACCATGATGAAGATTAATAAACCTTATGCAAACAGGGTGGCACGAGCTATTATGCTCGCCACCGCTTTCATTCTATCAACCATGAACGGAATGGCACAAAACAAGCAGTTTACGCTTGAAGACCTCAACTTCGGCGGAACGAACTACCACAACATGATTCCTGAATACAGAAACCTGACGTGGTGGGGAGACCAGCTCGTAAGAAGAAACCCGGAAGACTGCAAGCTCGTCGACAAGACGAACGGCAAGGAAACCCTGCTCTTTACTGCTGAACAGATTAACAAATGGGCGGCAACAACAGAAGAGACTAAAATAAGAAACCTCGGCAGCGCATCTTTCCCATACGCAGACAAAAGCCTCGTCTTGCTGAAAGGCAAAAAGGAACGCATGCTCGTAGACTTCAAAAAGAAAAGCGTAGTGTGGAAACAGACACACGGCACAGAAATGGTAGCCGACTGGAACGCCACATCAAGAAACCTGGCGTTCGTGAAGGACAACAACCTCTACGTGACCGATGCTGAGGGAAAGACGACACAGATCTCCAACGACGGCAGCAGGGAAATAGTATACGGACAAGCCGTACACCGCAACGAGTTCAACTGCAACGAAGGTCTCTTCTGGAGCAAAGACGGCAAAAAACTCGCCTTCTACCGCATGGACCAGACTATGGTGGCTGACTACCCACAGGTAAACACCTTCGAGAGAGAGGCTACCTACGAACCTGACAAATACCCGATGGCTGGAATGACAAGCCACAAGGTTACCGTGGGAGTGTATGACACGACAACGGGCAAGACCATCTATCTCAACGCTGGAGACCCTACCGACAGATATTTCACCAACATCTCATGGGCACCGGACGCAAAGAAAATCTATATGTTCGAACTGAACAGAGACCAGAACGACTGCAGACTGACGGCATACGACGCTGCAACGGGAGAAAAGACTGGGGAGCTGTATCGCGAGACTGACGAGAAATACGTGGAGCCGCTACACCCTATCATCTTCCTGCCGTGGGACGACACCAAGTTCATTATGCAAAGCCGAGCCGACGGTTACAACCATCTGTATCTCTGCACTATAGGCAAACACGGCAGCCGCATGGCAAGCAATACGGAGTCGCTCGAAGTGGAACAGCTCACAAACGGAAAATGGGAAGTCATTGACATGCTCGGATTCAACAACAAGCGCAAGAGCATTCTCTACATCTCAAACGAAAGCAACCCGATACAGACTAACGTATATATGGTGGACATAAACACCGGAAAACGCACTCTCATCGACGACAACGGAAAGGGATGGCACGCAGCAGCAACAATGAGCGCAAGCGGAAAATTCATCTGCGACAACTATCAGACGCCTGACGTGCCACGACGCATCGTAATCATAAACGCTGAGAACGGCAAGAAAACCAAAATACTCGACGCCAAAGACCCATGGACAGAGAAAGGATACAAAGTGCCGGAATACTCTTGCGGCTCGCTGAAGGCTAACGACGGCACAACAGACCTATACTGGAGAATGGTGAAACCGGTAGACTTCGACCCTAACAAGAAATACCCTACCGTGGTATACGTATACGGTGGTCCGCATGCACACAACGTGGACGCACGCTGGCACTGGAGCAGCCGCTCATGGGAGACATACATGGCACAGAAAGGCTACCTGCTCTTCATCATTGACAACCGCGGAAGCGAACATAGGGGAAAGGAGTTCGAACAGGCTACCTTCCGCCAGCTCGGACAGGTGGAGATGCAAGACCAGATGACAGGAGTGGAATACCTCAAGTCGCTGCCATATGTCGACGCCGACCGCATCGGTGTGCACGGATGGAGCTTCGGAGGATTCATGACCATCTCGCTGATGACAAACCATCCCGACGTGTTCAAGGTGGGTGTGGCTGGCGGACCCGTCATAGACTGGAAATGGTATGAGGTGATGTATGGCGAACGCTATATGGACACACCTGAAACCAATCCTGAAGGCTACGCAAAGACCTCTCTGCTCAACAAGGCTAAGGACCTGAAGGGCAAGCTGCAGATTATCATCGGCATGAACGACCCTACGGTGGTTCCGCAGAACGCACTCATGTTCCTCAACGCCTGCTCGGAGGCTGGCACACAGCCTGACTTCTTCGCATACCCTGGCGAGGGACACAACATGATGGGACACAAGAGCGTTCATCTGCATGAACGCATCACTCAGTATTTTGAGGACTATCTGAAATAAAAGTCCACCGCACACACATACAACGCCCCTGCAACAAGCACCGAAAGGAATGTTGCAGGGGCTGTTTTAATATATAATAAGGAGACAGTGCTACATAAGGACTGCTTATATATAAAAGGAGATGACGCTACATAAGGGTTGTTTATATATAAAAGGAGATGTATATATAAAGAAAGAACGTTTATATAAATAAGAGTAGCACTTTTTGCAAATATATTTTGCGCTATAAACTTTATATTGTAATTTTGCACCATTAAACAAACTTTTCAAGCAAGATTATGAAAATACTTCTTTTAGGCAGCGGAGGACGCGAACACGCTTTGGCATGGAAAATAGCACAAAGCCCAAAGGTAGAAAAACTTTTTATTGCACCAGGAAATGCTGGAACCGCGGAGACAGGCGAAAACGTGAACATCAAGGCTGACGACTTTGAGGCTCTCAAGGACTTCTGCGTTGAAAAAGGTGTCGACATGGTTGTTGTAGGACCTGAAGACCCGCTGGTAAAAGGAATTTACGACGACTTCAAAAACGACGACAGAACAAAGAACATTCCTGTAATAGGACCGTCGAAGAAAGGCGCCGTGCTCGAAGGATCTAAGGACTTTGCAAAAGGATTCATGCAGAGACACAATATACCGACAGCAAAATACAGGACTTTCGACGGCACTTCGCTTGAGGAAGGACTGAAATTCCTTGAAACGCTGAAAGCACCTTACGTGCTGAAAGCTGACGGACTGTGCGCCGGAAAGGGCGTGCTCATACTGCCTACTCTCGAAGAGGCCAAGAAGGAACTGAAGGAGATGCTCGGAGGTATGTTCGGAAACGCATCGGCACAGGTCGTTATAGAAGAGTTCCTGAGCGGAATAGAGTGCTCAGTGTTTGTACTGACAGACGGAAAGAACTATAAGATTCTGCCTGAAGCTAAAGACTACAAACGCATCGGAGAACATGACACAGGACTCAACACTGGAGGTATGGGAAGCGTAACACCGGTGCCATTCGCAACGAAAGAATGGATGAAGAAGGTTGAAGACCGCATCATCAGACCTACCGTGGAAGGACTGGCTGAAGAAGGCATCGACTACAAAGGATTTATCTTCTTCGGACTCATCAACGTTGAAGGAGAGCCGATGGTCATAGAATACAACTGCCGAATGGGAGACCCTGAGACTGAAAGCGTGATGCTACGCATAAAGAGCGACCTGGTTGACCTGCTCGAAGGAGTGGCTCAGGGAAATCTCAACGAGAAGGAAATAACATTCGACGAGAGAGCGGCGGTATGCGTAATGCTCGTAAGCGGCGGCTACCCGGAGAAATACGTCAAAGGCTACCATATCAGCGGCATCGACGAGGTGGAGGGAAGCATCGTGTTCCATTCCGGCACGGCTGTAAAAGACGGCAACGTGGTGACCAACGGCGGACGAGTTATTGCCGTAAGCTCATACGGCAAGGACAAGGAGGAGGCTCTCCACAAGTCGTTTACTGAAGCACAGAAGATTCAGTTTACTGACAAATATTTCAGAAGAGACATTGGTCAGGACCTTTAAACAGAAAACAGACCTCTTATCTCTCGCCGAGAGGGATAAGAGGTTATAAGATACCGAAAGAGGACAAAAGGATTTACAAGATACCGAGAAGAGGACAAAGGATATATAGGATATGCGAAAAAGACTACAAAACAGAGTGGCAGAAAGCCGTTTTGCCTTCCCGGCTACAGTTCTTTATGCAGCCGTAATATGGTTGGCAAACGGTGTAGTGGGAGAAAGAATGTATGTACAGCTCGCCATCTTTGCCATCTCAAGTCTGATGATGATGACGCTGAACAACCGTAATTCCCTTATAAGAATTTACAGCAGAATGGTGTCGTGCTCATTCATAGCCATGACGTGCGCTGCAACGTTTCTGTTCAGCTCTCTTAACGCCATAGCCGTACAAGCATTATTCATACTCTTCTATCTCACCTTACTGCGCAGCTATCAGAACAAACGTGCACAAGGTGCGGTGTTCTATGCTTTCTTTTGCTTAGGCATTGCAAGCATGTTTTTCGTACAGATACTGTTCTACGTGCCCTTTCTATGGATTCTGATGGCAAGCAACATGATGGCTATGAGCCACAAGATGTTCTGGGCTTCAATAATAGGCATCATCGCTCCTTACTGGTTCATCGGCGGCTACTACCTCTATACGGGTAATGCTGACGAACTGCTCACACACTTCACGCAGCTGGCTGATTTCCAAAGCATCTTCAACTATGCTGACATCGACTTGCACAAGGCTATTACCTTCGGCATAATGTGCGTCTTCTCTATAATAGGAATAACACATTTCATGAGAAACAGCTATCTTGACAAGATACGTACAAGAATGATTTTCGAGATGTTCATCACAGTAGACATCCTGACTATCATATTCATAATACTTCAGCCGCAGCACATAAACACGCTGCTAACGATAATGATCGTCAACACAAGCTGCCTATTCGCACACTATATTGCCCTGACAAAAACACGGGTTACAAACATCGTGTGCATACTTGCCTTCTGCATGACCATCGGACTGACTATTTTTAACTCACTATTTTAAACACGTAAAAGACTATGACTGAGCTTTTAGTACAATTCGGATACATCGGCATGTTTATCTCTGCCTTGCTTGCCGGCAGCGTGTTGCCTTTCAACAGCGAGGTGGTGATAGGAGCATTGAAAGTGGCTGGACTCGACCCCTGGTGGCTGCTTATCTCAGGCACCGTGGGAAACGTGCTCGGAGGATTGTTCAACTACTGGATAGGGACATTCGGCAGGATGGACTGGATAGAGAAATATCTTCACATAAAGGAAGAGAAAATAATAAGAGCGCAGAAATTCATGGCAGGACGAGGAGCTCTGATGGCATTCTTCGCCTTCGTACCGATTATCGGCAGCGCCATAACCGTGGCTCTCGGACTCATGAGGGCAAACATTCCTGTCACTACTGTAAGCATGACGGCAGGAAAATTCCTCAGATATGCCATCATAGTGTTCGGAATACAGATTTTCCAATAGAGGAGCATGACTAATCTTCCAACAGAAAGGTCTTACTCATCTTCCAACAGAAGAAACCCGACAACAGATGAAACGGACGTGGCGGACTGTGGAGACTTCAAACAGGAGAAGAATATTTCAAACAAAGAAAACAAGGAGATTATAAAATATAAATTCTAACATATAACTTACAACAAAAATTTTAAAAGATTATGAAACCAACTTTAGTATTACTCGCTGCTGGTATGGGAAGCAGGTATGGAGGTCTTAAACAACTTGACGGACTCGGCCCTAACGGCGAGACCATCATGGACTACTCAATCTATGACGCCATCCAGGCAGGATTCGGCAAAATCGTATTTATCATCAGAAAGGATTTTGAAGACGAGTTCAGAGAGAAGATTTTGAAGAAATATGAAGGTCATGTGCCTGCAGAACTATGCTTCCAAAGTCTTGACGCGCTGCCTGAAGGATTCTGCTGTCCGAAGGACAGAGTGAAGCCTTGGGGAACGAACCACGCCGTACTGATGGCAAAGGACGTGGTGAAGGAGCCTTTCTGCGTCATCAACTGTGACGACTTTTATAACCGCGACTGCTTCAAGGTCATCGGAAAGTTCCTGAGCGAACTGCCGGAAGGAAGCCGCGGAAAATATGCTATGGTAGGATTCCGCGTAGGAAACACATTGTCGGAGAACGGCACCGTGGCACGAGGCATCTGCTCGAAAGACGAGAACGAGAACCTGACAACCGTTGTTGAGCGTACAGAAATCATGCGCATCGACGGCAAGGTAAGCTATAAGGACGAGAACGGAGAGTGGGTCGCTATTGAAGACAACACTCCTGTCTCAATGAACGTATGGGGCTTCACTCCTGAATATTTTGAATATAGCGAAGAATACTTCAAGGAGTTCCTGTCAAAGCCGGAGAACATGACAAACCTCAAGTCGGAGTTCTTCATCCCGCTGATGGTAAACAAGCTCATCAACGACGGAACGGCAACCGTAAAGGTGCTTGACACTACAAGCAAGTGGTTCGGCGTAACATACGCTGCCGACAGACCAGGTACCGTGGAACGCATACAGAAACTCGTAGACGAAGGCATTTATCCTGAAAAACTATTCAAATAGAAAATAACAAGACTGATGAACATCAATCTATTGACAGAGCATGAGGCGCAAAGCCTCAACGCTCTGATTGATAACGCTGAAAACATTGTAATATTCAGCCACAGAAGCCCCGACGGAGACGCCATCGGCTCTTCTCTCGGAATGGCAGCGTACTTAAAGCAAAGGGGGAAGGAAAACGTGGCGGTTGTAGTGCCGGACATGTTTCCTAACTTTCTGCAATGGATGCCCGGAGCGGACTTTATCCTGCGCTACGACAAGAAGAAGGAAGAGGTGGAAAAAACTGTATCCGAAGCCGACCTTATGTTCTGTCTGGATTTCAACGATGCAAGCAGAACGGCGGAGATAGAACCTTTCATAACAGAGTCCAAGGCAAAGAAGGTACTCATAGACCATCATCTCGACCCTAACATCGACGTTGAAATAAAGGTTTCCCACCCTGAAGCATGCAGCACCTGCGAACTCGTGTTCAGAATAATATGGCAACTGGGCGGCTTCGACAGCATGGACAAGGATGTGGCGGTGCCTATCTACTGCGGAATGATGACCGACACCGGCGGTTTTACATACAACTCCAACCGTCCGGAAATATTCTTCATCATAAGCCAGCTGCTGACGAAAGGTATAAACAAGGACAAGATCTACCGCAACGTCTTCAATAACTACAGTGTTTGGCGACTCAGATTGATGGGATTTGTAATGTACACCAAACTGAACGTGTTCAACGAATACCACTCTTCATATTTCACTCTCACCAGACAAGACCTCAAGCATTTCCACTTTATAAAAGGCGATGCGGAAGGACTGGTGAACATGCCGCTTCAGATAAAGGGAATGAAACTCAGCATCTCTCTGCGCGAGGACACGGAAAAGCCAAACACGATATGGGTCAGCCTGCGCTCTGTTGACGATTTCCCATGCAACAAGATGGCGGAACAGTATTTCAACGGCGGCGGACATCTGAATGCTGCCGGCGGACATCTGTATTGCTCCATGGACGAAGCAGAAATGATAGTAAACAAAGCTATAAAGGAGTTTAAATGGCAATAAAAGGTGTATGGCACGTTAAAGTAACGTAATATATACGACAACTACACCATTATTTTGCTGTTTTTTCGTATTTTTGCCCCGTTAAAGAGCAAGAAGCAATGTCTTGTGTGCCTGTATCTATCAGAATACAAGCAAAAGAAACAGGCAGAGAATGCTCTTACAGATTACTTATCAGAAAGTGAAAATGAAGAAAATAGTTTATTTATTTGTGGCATTAACGGCTATCGTGACAGCCATATCAAGTTGCAGCGACTCTGAAACATACGCAGACCAGAAGAAGCGCGAGCGTTCTGCTATCAACAAGTACATAACAGACAACAACATCAAAGTACTTACGGAAGCTGAGTTTAAAGCGCAGAACTGCACCACAGACACATCAAAACACGAATATGTATATCTTGACAATTCGGGAGTATACATGCAGATTATACGTAAAGGATGTGGCAAGAAGCTTCAGAACAATGAAACGGCAACTGTCTTGTGCAGATATAAGGAATACAACATGCTTACAGACTCCCTGCAGTCTACAAACATGATTGGATACTATATTTCCGTTGTAGACAAGATGAACGTCACAAATACAAGCGGAACGTTTACTGCCACCTTCCAGAAAGGAGAGAGCCTGATGTACAGTCTCTATGGTAGCACCTCCGTTCCAAGCGGATGGCTCGCACCATTCACATACATCAACCTCGGAAGACAGGATTCGGAAGATAACGAGATTGCTCACGTAAGGATTATCGTTCCACATACACAAGGACACAGCTACGCCACATCCGGCGTTTACCCTTGCCTGTATGACATTACATATCAGAGAGGATATTAAGGAAAAAAGACAAAGGCAGGCATGATGCTTGCCTTTTTCTATAATAACTCTCACCTTTCTATATGACTCGCTTACACCTTAATTATAATAATAAAGAATAGAAAAAAAATATAAATCAAACAATAAAAGAACACTTATATTATGACGCTCATAAAATCAATTTCCGGAATACGCGGCACCATAGGCGGACAAACAGGAGATACTCTGAATCCGCTTGACATAGTGAAATTCGTTACAGCATACGCTACTTTCATAAGGAAAAGCCATAAATCCGACAGCAACACTATCGTTGTTGGAAGGGATGCAAGAATCTCAGGAGAAATGGTTAGAAACGTTGTCTGTGGAACTCTCATGGGCATGGGCTACGACGTATTGGACATCGGCATGGCAACTACACCGACAACGGAGCTGGCTGTGATAATGTCTAAATCTGCCGGTGGCATAATTATTACCGCCAGCCACAACCCAAGACAATGGAATGCACTCAAGCTGCTCAACTGCGAGGGAGAGTTCCTTACCAAGGAAGATGGCAATGAAGTACTTGACATTGCTGAAAGAGAAGATTTTGTATATTCCGAAGTAGACAAACTCGGCCACTACCATAAAGACGACTCTTACAACAAGAAACACATAGAGTCTGTGCTCAACCTCAAACTCGTGGATAAGGAGGCTATCAGAAATGCACATTTCAAGGTCTGTGTAGATGCCATCAATTCTGTAGGAGGCATTATCCTCCCTACCCTATTCGAGGAACTGGGCGTAGAATACAAAGTGCTGAACGGCATACCCGACGGCGACTTCTCGCATAACCCTGAGCCACTGGAAAAGAACCTGGGCGGCATAATGGGAGAAATGGCAAAAGGAGGATATGATTTAGGCATCGTTGTAGACCCTGACGTGGACAGACTTGCCTTTATCTGCGAAGACGGCAAGATGTTCGGCGAGGAGTATACTCTCGTTTCCGTTGCCGACTATATCCTCAGCAACACTAAGGGAGACGGAAACACGGTTTCAAACCTGAGCAGCACACGTGCCCTGCGCGACGTGACGGAGCGCTACGGCGGCACATACACGGCTGCTGCCGTGGGCGAAGTGAACGTTACAACAAAGATGAAGGAAGTGGGTGCCGTTATCGGTGGCGAAGGCAACGGAGGAGTGATCTATCCGGAGAGCCACTACGGTCGCGACGCTCTTGTGGGCATTGCCTTGTTCCTGTCTTCTCTTGCCCACAAGGGATGCAAGGTGAGCGAGCTGCGCGCCACGTTCCCGACCTACTTTATGGCAAAGAACCGCATCGACCTTACTCCTTCTACCGATGTTGATGCCATCCTCGTGAAGGTGAAGGAGATGTACGGCAAAGAGAAGGATGTAGCTGTTACCGACATCGACGGCGTGAAGCTCGACTTCCCCGACAAGTGGGTTCATCTGCGCAAGTCGAACACAGAGCCTATCATCCGCGTATACAGCGAGGCTAAGACAGCCGATGAGGCTGATGCCATTGGAAAGAAACTGATGCTGGTGGTTTACGACATGCAGTAACTCTTCATGCTACTCATGCAATAAATCATTCTGACACACATCTACATATATAATAAAAATTATTGCCACTACGCTGCAAGTCTATGGTAAACTGCTTGCAAGCGTAGTGGCAATAATTATTTTAGACTTTCATATTTCTATTTTCTTTTATACTCTTCCCCTTCTCGTATGCCTTGTTGGCAATCCGGTTGATGATGGCTTCGGCATTGTCCTGCGCCATCTCTCCTATCGAACTGCAACGGCTGTACTGCGAAGCCTGTTCAGGAGTGGCCGAGAATATTCCGCAAAGCAGAAGCTCCATGTTGCGCTTATACTCGCTCACCATAGTGGAATAGAATTCATCGCCACGACATGCAAAGCGCATCAGTTCCATAGCAGAAACATTGCCGCCAGACATGAATTTCTTCAGCTCTTCTTCCACCTCTTCCTCAAGATAGTTCATACGGGAGAAGGCATAAAATGCCTCTTCGTTGAAAGTCTGAGAGTATTTCTCGAAATGTTTGACAACAAACTGCTTTACGCTCTTCGGCTCATACACGCTCATATCATTGGGGTCATCGGCGTATGCCTCTATGATGCCCAAAGTGAAATACTTAAAAAAAGTGCGCACCACTGCGGCGAGCACTTTGTCTTTTTCTATTCTGTCAGTCATTATTCGAATGTTTTAAAATCATATCCCTGCTCCTTCAGCCACTTGATAGCTTCAGGCAAGGCATAATGCAGTTTCTCTATACTCTTCAACGAATCATGGAATGTTATTATGGAACCGTTCCGTGCGTACTTCTTCACGTTGTTCACCACGTCGTCTGCCGTCATCCACTTACTGTAGTCGCGCGTCACGAGGTCCCACATTACTATTCGGTATTTCCTTCCAATCCAGAAATACTGTTCCCAACGCATCCAACCGTGTGGCGGACGGAAGAGGTGACTTTTTATAAGATCATTTGCCTTCTGCACATTTGCGCTGTATGCCTTGGTGGTATGTTTGAAGCCACCCCAGTGGTTGAATGTGTGGTTTCCCACCTGGTGTCCGGCATCCACTATCTGCTGGTACAGTTCAGGATATTTCCTTACATTGTCGCCAACCATAAAGAATGTGGCATGAATGTTAAACTCAGCAAGTGTCTTCAGAATAAAAGGAGTAGCCTCTGGGATAGGACCATCATCAAACGTGAAATAAACGGCACGTTCGTTCTTGTTCATACGCCATGTTGCCCTGGGATAAAGCCAGCGCAACCATATCGCAGGTTGCTCTATAATCATATATACAGATTAATTGGGTATTATACTTTTATTTGAACAGGATATATGAACAAAACATTCTGGTACGTGCCCACCTAATAATATGGGGCACATACCAGAATTATTTCATTCATTTATTCCTGTGGGAATTGTCCGCCCTTGGCAGCATACTGGTTGCTGTAGATCCTTAGGCTCTTTTCTATACTTGCAGCAAGCTTCTTGCCTGTCAGCTTATCCACGATTTCTGCCGTTTCATAAGCCTTGTTGAGGATGTAGAGCTGCAACATACAGTCTTGCTGTGACATCAGGAAGCGGCTGCGCTCCAGCGAGAGATACCACTCCGCATACTGCTTTGCATTCTTGACCACGGCATTGAGCATCTGCTCTGCCTTTGCCTTATTGCCTACCAAGGCGTAAGCCTGCGCATAGTCAAGACCGCCACTCATATAATTGACAGGGATATTATATGCCGGAAGCACCTTGTCAGCATAAGCCAACACCTTGACAGCCTTCTGTACCTTGCCTTCCATGATAAGGTGCAGGGCAAGCTCCGACATAAGCTTACGATGTGTGTAGCACATCCTCATCACCGTCTCGTCGATATACAGTCCCGGCTTGTCGAGGCCGCCGAACTTGAAGCGGTTCATCACATTATTATATGTCTTCTCCGTATCAAAGTTCTTTGCGCCAGGAGCATTCGTCGTGAATGGCGAAATCCTGTTGGCAAGACCCTCCTTGATGAAGTTGTCACCAAGATTCATATAGTTCTCCTGACCCACCGTCAAGGCTACGTAGATAGGACGTGTCCAGTTGCTCTGCGCTATAAGCTCCAGCATCATCAGGTCGCTCTTGTACAAGGCATTCTTTCCCTTCAGCGAGATGACCATCCTGTCTGGGATAGTGTCACTTGCCATCATCATGCCGCTCTTGCGCACAGCATTCTTGTCTATCGTCACATAAAGCGTGTCGGTAGGGATGAAATGCGTTTCAGCATCCTTGCTTCTAACCCAATACTTGAGTATATTCTTCAACTCAAACGGCTCGTCGCCCCATGTTGCCTTTGCTGCCTCAGGCTGTTCCTTATAATACTTAAGAATCTCCTCCTTTGCGTCAGGATTAACCTCCACATACTCGTTCGTTCCCGAACAATAGTCGAGACGAGGCCATGAGATAGGCAGCGAAGGAGAGTTATATGCCGGACGCACCATCTGGTCGATATACCAGTCGGTCTGCAGATACGACAGGTTGCACACACGGGCATCTGTTCTAATGCCCTCCGTCTCCTGGTCATACCAGAGTGGGAAGGTGTCGTTGTCACCGTTGGTGAAGATAATAGGGTTGCCCTTATCCTGCAGCGACATCAGATAATTCTGTCCGAAGTCTCGGCAAGTGTAGCGTCCGCTACGGTCATGGTCGTCCCAAGTCTGGCTTGCCATCTGTATAGGAACGAGGAGACAGATGACAGAAACAATCGCCGTAACCAGCGTATTTTCCGTCTTCAGGAACCTCTTTATCAAATCCAATATTGCCGCAACTCCCATTCCGCACCATATCGCGAAAGCATAGAATGAACCGGCATAAGCATAGTCTCGCTCACGAGGCTGCATTGGTGTCTGGTTAAGATATATCACGATGGCAAGTCCTGTCATGAAGAACAGGAAGAAAACCACCCAGAACTGTCTGATACCCTTGTCGCCCTTGCCGAGAGCCTGCCAGAACAGACCGAGCAGTCCGAGCAACAGCGGCAGACAGTAGAACACATTATGTCCCTTGTTCTCCTTCAGGTCATCAGGCAACTTGCTCTGGTCGCCCAGTCGCATATTGTCGATGAACGAGATACCTGTAATCCAGTTTCCATGCTCCAGCTCACCATTTCCCTGCAAATCATTCTGACGACCTGCAAAGTTCCACATGAAGTAGCGCCAGTACATGAAGTTACACTGGTATGAGAGGAAGAATCTGATGTTCTCCAACTGTGTCGGCATCTTCACCTGAACAGGTTCTCCGCAGCGATCATAATCCACGTTATAGCCGTCTACTCCACCCATCCAGCTTTCATAAGCCTGCGCATGAGAAGAGTCATACATTCTCGGGAAGAGCATGTTCTGCGCATAGTTGTACTTGTCCTTTGTACTTACTATGAAGTAGGAATCCTTCTCATCCTTGCTTGCCTTCTCCTTGCGCTGGTAAACCGGCGCACCGGTTGTCTTGGAAGGCACACAATAGTCTCCGTCGCGGTCAAAGGCAACCTGAGAGGTATATGCCTGTCCGTAGAACAAAGGACGGTCGCCATACTGGTCGCGGCTCAGATAGCTGCCAAGAGTAAAGATATCCTCCGGAGAGTTCTGGTCCATAGGAGGGTTGGCGGTAGAACGGATTACTATCACAGCATATGTGGAATAGCCGATCATCAGCATCAGCATAGACAGGAGCAATGTGTTCTTTATACGTGCCGACACGACAGCCACGCCTTTTTTCTTCAGCTTCAGCAGATAGAACAGGGCGACAAGCACCACTATTCCGATAACGAAAGCCGACCAGCCGAAACCGTAGAACGGAATACCAAGAAGACCGACCGAAAGTACAAACGACACGTTGCCACGAAGCTCGTTCCTGTTTGTATAACTCTCATATATAGCCCAAATCACCGTTGCAACAAGGAGAATAATGTATATAATAACTCCCGTATTGAACTGGAAGCCCAACGTGTTGACAAAGAACAGCTCAAACCATCCTCCCACCTTGATGATGCCCGGAACGACACCATACAGAATAGCTGCCACCAGGACAAACGATACGAACAGAGCAATGAGCGAGCCCTTGGCGTTTGCATTAGGGAACTTACGGTAATAATAAACGAGTACAATCGCCGGCACACAAAGCAGGTTAAGCAAGTGCACACCGATACTCAGACCCGTCATATAGGTTATAAGCACAAGCCAACGGTCGCTGTGAGGCTCGTCGGCATGGTCTTCCCACTTCAATATCAGCCAGAACACAACGGCGGTGAAGGCAGAAGAGTAAGCATAAACCTCACCTTCCACAGCGCTGAACCAGAACGTATCACTGAAAGTATAGATAAGCGCACCGACCATACCACTTGCCTCTATGGCAATCAGCTTACTCATGCTCATCTCGCTCCAATCCTTAAGGAGAAGCTTACGGGTCAGGTGGGTTATACTCCAGAAGAGGAACAGAATACAAGTCGCACTAAGCAGTGCGCTCATCGTATTCACCATTCTTGCCACCTGGGAAGGGTCGCTGGCAAACTGCGAGAACAAATTTGCAGTCAACATGAAGAAAGGTGCGCCAGGCGGGTGTCCTACCTCCAACTTATACCCCGTAGTGATAAACTCCGGACAGTCCCAGAAACTGGCTGTCGGCTCGATAGTGCTGCAATATACGAAGGCTGCGATAAGGAACGCCAGCCATCCCAATATATTGTCAACTAATCTAAACTGTTTCATTAAGTTGTATGTTTAAATAATTTATATTTCCTTCTTGTAGCAAAGCAACTCCACGGACAATCGAGCCAGGACACACTCTGCTCATCTTTAACACATCAAGAAATTAATTTTGCAAAGATACAAAGATTGTGCCGATGACAAATGTATTTTTTAATTTTTAACCATCCAGCCGCTTGTCATCCTTAAAATCAAGACCAATCAGGAGTATTTTTCCCACTCATTTTTTATAAAAACGAATCGTTTCAAAAACAGCGAAAATAGAAAGTTACCGAATTTCCATGAGAAAGTTACCGAATTTCTATGAGAAAGTTACC
>ERZ1027266.527-NODE-527-length-26122-cov-9.294434_pt1 | contig 26122 bp, 22 predicted proteins | sample MGYA00519257_ERZ1027266 | MGnify/ENA primary metagenome ERZ1027266 (study PRJEB26926, sample SAMN06164683) | human gut metagenome | biome: ENVO:00009003; feature: ENVO:2100002; material: ENVO:00002003 | host: Homo sapiens | place: USA | collected 2012 ... | reverse complement strand
TCGGCAGCGTCAGATGTGTATAAGAGACAGGCTGAACAGTCTGTTTACCTATTCCGTGCCCAAGGGCTTGGAACAGGAGGCGGAGAGCGGATGCCGTGTGCTTGTGCCTTTCGGAAAATCGAAGCTTACGGTGGGACTCATCGTAAGGAGCCACGACCGTAAACCGGACTTCAACGTGAAGGACATCGAAAGGGTGCTCGACAAGGAACCGGTGGTGACACAAGGTCAGCTGAAGCTTTGGCAATGGGTGGCGGAATACTACATGTCGCCGATTGGCGATGTGTTCAACGCTGCACTGCCTGCCGGACTGAAATCGGAGGACGGATACAGGGCGAAAACAGAAACATACGTCACGCTGCCTGAGAACCTTCGCCATGAGCAGTCGCTGCATGTAGCCTTCGGCATATTGAAGAGGGCATTGGCGCAACAGAAGACCTTTGCCACATATCTGAACATGTCGCATTGGGACACTATAGTGGGCGACTGTCCTGACGAGAAGATTGTGGAGGTGACAAAAGACGAGCTCATGAACGAGGCTCATGCCACGGCAGGAGTGATGCGCCAGCTTTTCGAAAAGAAATTCCTCGTCACCTACGAGAAAGAGGTGGGCAGGCTGAACCGCGGCGGAGAGCCTCATCTCGACAACATAAAGACTCTGTCGGAAGCGCAGCAGGAGGCTTACAACCAGATCCTGTTCCAGTTTCTGAAGAAGAAGGTGGTACTTCTGAGGGGAGTCACCTCAAGCGGAAAGACAGAGATATACATCCATCTCATAAAGCAGGCTCTCGAACGCCACGAACAGGTGTTGTATCTCCTGCCGGAGATTGCTCTCACGGTGCAGATAAGACAAAGGCTGCAACGTGTGTTCGGCGACCGCCTCGGAATATATCATTCCAAATATTCGGATGCCGAAAGGGTGGAGATATGGAAGAAACAGCTCTCCCCCACTCCATACGACGTTATCCTCGGAGCACGCTCCGCCGTGCTGCTGCCGTTCAACAACCTCGGACTCGTAATCATCGACGAGGAGCATGAGACATCGTTCAAGCAGCAAGACCCTGCACCACGCTACCATGCCCGCAGCGTGGCGATAATGCTTGCCCAGCAGTTCGGAGCCAAGACTCTGCTCGGCTCGGCAACGCCGTCGGCGGAGAGCTGGAACAATGCAGAAACAGGAAAATACGGACTGGTGGAACTCGACCAACGCTTCAAGGGTATTGAACTGCCTGAGATAAAGGTGGTGGACGTGAAGGACATGCAGAGGCGCAAGATGATGTACGGTCCTATATCACCGCTGCTGCTTGAAACCATGCAACAGGCACTGGCTGAGGGCGAACAGGTGATACTGTTTCAGAACCGCCGTGGCTTTGCCCCGATGATTGAATGCAGAGTGTGCGGATGGGTTCCGAAATGCGAGAACTGCGATGTCAGCCTGACACTGCACAAGAACATGAATCTGCTGACGTGTCACTACTGCGGATATACCTACCCCGTACCGAAACAATGTCCCAACTGCGAAAGCGACGACATTCGCCCATACGGCTATGGCACGGAGAAGATAGAGGAGAAGATTATGGAACTGTTCCCCGGTGTGCCCGTAGCACGAATGGATCTCGACACCACCCGTTCACGCAATGCCTATGAGAGGATAATAAATGACTTCTCTGCCGGAAGGACTAAGATTCTTATCGGCACGCAGATGATAAGCAAAGGACTGGACTTCGACCACGTCCGTGTGGTGGGAATACTGAATGCCGACTCTATGCTCAACATCCCTGACTTCAGGGCTTATGAGCATGCCTTCACCATGATGTCGCAGGTGGCAGGCAGAGCAGGAAGGAAAGGAAAGCGCGGACTCGTCATCCTGCAGACAAAAGACGTGGAGCAGCCTGTGATAAAACAGGTGGTGGACAACAACTGGCGCGACTTCTATTCCCTGATGCTCGCCGAACGCAGTCTGTTTCACTATCCCCCATTCTACCGATTAATATATGTATATCTGAAGCATAAGGACGAGGACCGTGTTGACACTGCCGCCTTGGAGATGGGTGGACGACTGAGACAGTGGTTCGGAGCGAGAGTGCTTGGTCCAGACAAGCCGTCGGTATCTAAAGTGCGCACTCTCTTCATCCGCAAGATAATGTTGAAGTTGGAAACAGGCATAGACATAAGGAAGGTTCATCAGTGTCTGCATGCCGCCCAGCAGCAAATGGAAGAGGACAAACGATATTCCTCCCTGCAGATATACTACGACGTAGACCCAAGCTAACCTTCCAACCTACCTCTGACAAACAGAAATTTACAGGACAGCAATAATACGCTATATTAGCGATGCAGGTATATATACCTAAAGATATCGCTCAAATTCTTATTCTTGAGCGATATCTTTTCCATTTCTCTAACTGCAAGTCTATGCGCTTATCGAATTATGTTCTTGGCAACATTGCAGTTGTCTTATTAATGACATCAGATACATACTCAAGGAAGTTGATGCCATACAGTCTGCAATTTACTTATGAATTTTTCACTTTACTATCTTGCAAGTTTTTCCGTCTTTAACAACGATATTCACACCATGACGAAGTTGTGTAAGCTTGCGCCCTGAGAGATCAAATATTTGCATAGGAGTCTTAACAGATGCCTTCACATTATCAATACCAAGAGTGATGCCTGTAAAATCTGCAGCAGTAATTGCGGCAGAGTTAGCCACTTCACACTTTGTCTTATCCTCTGCATCATAATCATGAACGAAAGCCAGGATACCAAGGTTATCCATCACATAATCTTGATTGTATGGGATACTACATTCGTAGGTGTAGTCATCACCATTCCACTCTATCACATCACCCCACGTACTATTCACACGGCGACCTACATTATAGTGAATGTATGGGATATCAGCACTTGCACCAGCCTGACTGATGGCATCCAGATTAGTTTCGGTCAGAACCACTGTGATTCGCGCTGGATTACGGGTAAAATCCTTTTTTGCCCTCGAACCTGAAACCTTAACATCTATCTTTTGATTCTCGGTATCGACATGAGCTGTAATCTTCAGACTTACAAAGGCTGTCTGGCGTAAAGCTTTTCTTACTATTTCGTAAACCTGTCTTTTTACACTTGGACTTGATACAGCCGTAGCATTTCCCTCATCAGCTGTTCTGTCGTACATCACGCCTGGAGCATATACATTGTCAAAAAACCATAGCCAATCATTGTGAAAGGTTGTTGTAAAAGAGTCGGTATAGTATCCTGCATGATTCTCCATTGTGTGCAAACGGCCTTCAAATTCCGGGTCGTTCATAACATCATGTACAAAACTTGCAACACGTGGACAATTAGTACACTTCTCGGTAGTAAACTCCTCAAGCAAAACCTGACGTTCATAACTGTGCAATGTTATGTTGAATAATCCAGTCTTAGAGTTGTCGCTCATTCTCTCATCTTTGCCCTCAGCAAGATTGTCAATCGTGACTGTAATATTGCGCTTTGCAGGATCCATGGTTTGAATAGCCTTAGGCTCTATCGTCACATCAAACGATTTTTCCTCGTTGTAAGCTATAGGTCCTGTAATATGCGCAGTGTATTTCTCATCTATTCCCTCAATAAAGCATACTGCATCAAAACTACTGATGGTCACGGTAGCGTTGTTGCGTACAAGAAGCGTAAGATTAAGTTTTCCATTATCTATAACATAATTATCTTGTACACTCATATTTTGAAGTGCAAGGTCATATTTCGGTAGATTATCACCATACACAACAGCCTCTACACAGGTGGTTAGGTTTTCACTCTTGTCGGTCCATTCTCCGTCACCCGAACACATGAAGCAAGAATAGCCTGGTACGCCTATAGAAAGTGTAGCCAAAGCCTTGCACGTGCTCTTTTGGTGATATGAGTAGCCTACATACAGACTTTTCATATCGGATGTAATGTCAACCGCTTTTTTAAGTGCCACGGTGTTCCATTCTTTTTTCATTGTCGTTATGGTATCAGCTGAAAGAACTTTTCCATCGAGACTTTCACTCACCCATACCACCAGCGAATCTACATTTAGCTTTGATGCCAATGCGGCATTTATTTCACGAATCTGATTGCCGGCAAGAGTCTTCAAGCGGTCTTCCGAGAGCAGTATAGCACTTTTTGTCCATGTATTTTTCTTTGTAGAAGCATTGGCAAAATAGTCATCTGACGTAGAGGGATAAGTACCATTGAGACCATTGCAATAGCCTATATTCATTCCCGAAACCTGTGCATTGCCCGCTTGTGTAAGAGCGAACAATGCAAGGAGTGATATTATTATCTTCTTCATATACGATTATATTTAACTTTCCAGATATTCATTTCTAAAAAATGTCATCTATTATCTTAAGACCTTGCGAACAACGACATTGCCATTCTCGTCTTGTGTACGTACGATGTTTATACCATGCGACAGACTGTTGGTCTTTTGTCCACCAAGATTGAAATACTGTGCGGTGTTGCCTGGTACATTTGCCTTGACTGTAGAGATGGCGTTGTAAGCACTATTTGTCATAACATTAACATCATCAAGTCGAAGGATGTACTGACCAGTACAGTCGTGATGACGGAAACTTATGACAACATCCTTACCAGCAAACTCATTTAGATCAAACGTACGTAGTGACCAACCGTCCTTAGCACCATTTTCTTCTGCAAGAGTTTCTGAGAATACAGGTGTTGTATCAACGACATTTTCGACAGAGAAATTATCACCATCACAAGGAGTAACATACATACTATAATGCTCTTCCCATTTATCAGGATGGAAGGCTGCAACATAATATGTAAGCTTTGCACCATCGGCAGGTATAGTAATGATTGGCGACATTGCCCAATTATCAGGAGTAACAGCTCCGAGATCGTTACTATATGATATAGAAGTAAGACACTGGCTACCACTATGACAATACTCTGGTCGGTCACCCCATAGGTTGCTACCGAGATTCCATGTTTCACCATCATGGTCTCTGTCTACAGTACCCCAACCATATGCATCGTCTTCAAAATCGCCATAGTATACATATCCGTCATCGGCTGCATTCTTAGCTACGCCATGACATTTTACACTTACCACACCTGCACTCGTATTCAAAATTACATCACCACTAAAATCACCACTTTCTGATGGATAGAACCACAGAGTTACCTGTATGTTCTTGTTAAAACTTGCTACATCTTTTGTATCAATGCCATAGAAAGGAGCATCAGCACTGATGCTTTCTACTGTAAGGTTCTCTGAACCTGTGTTGCGCAGAGTAACTGTTGCAGTCTTATATCGTTGCGGACCGAAATATGTAGGTTCAAACTCTACTTCAGGAGTTAATAGCTCCACACCTTTAGCACTAAAGTCGATAACGTGAATCTTTATGTTTGAAATTTCTACATAGTCACCTTCAGGCGCAGTACCATCACCATTGTGGGTATACCCCCACTTGAAATAGTGGCTACCAGGGATACAAGCAATATAGTCTGCCCAGGAATCATCTGCCTCAACTGCTGTAGAGCCAGCATCTACGTCATGGCCGTAGAATCCCAATGTACCATTAGTCATAGGATGATTCATCTCTACAGAAGCATAGCTTGAATAGTAATGGGTATAGTTGACGTTATCTTCTGGACGACCGTAACTGCGTCCTTCCCAAGAAACATAAGCCAACTTACCTTCAGGAATTGCAAGATTCATTTTGAACCAAGAGGTTTGTGACACAGAATTGTCACCAGCATCCTTGTTTACAGCCTTTCCGTCCTTAATAACGAATGGAGCATCTGAGTTTATCTCCCAGTCTGTAATGTATTCAGCCCCTTCAGTTACGAGACTACTAAAGTCTGGCATCTGCATTACCGAAGCTTTTACGATAGCTGTAAATGTGCCTGCCGATGTTTCTATTGTATAAGTGGCTGATTTGTTGCCAGTGGTCTTTGTTTCCAAAGTTACAGGAATACTTATTTTATCCAAAGTAGCAGTAGCGTGTAGACCGCTAATATCAGCTGTAAACTCTGCATCGTCGCTTGTCACCTTCTTTACCACAAGATTGTTAACTCCAGCGTTTTTCAGAGTGATGACACCAGTCTTAGTAACAGTACCACCAACTGCAAGTACACCATTACCAAGATCAACTGTAGGAGTAACTACCACGGCAGAATCTGCAGCAAGTTCTTTCTCTGAATATTCTATATCGTAAACATACAAGCGGTTAGCTTCCAATCCTGTGTATGCTTCTCCGTCATATTGGTAACGGATAAAGTGCTTACCAGGGGCAAACTCATAACTACCCGACATATCCTCATTGGCACCTGTATATGAAGCTTGGGCACCATCGAGTGTATCAACGAAATAACCACCAGCATTCTGATTCCAGTAACTGCTGTTGTTACATACACCCTTCCACTTTACAGTGGCAAGTACGCCTTCAGGAACAGTAAATTCAAGGTTGAGCCATGAACTGCCATATTTTCCATGTGTTCCCGACTGAGCCACTTGTGTGCCATCTTCGAGAGTTGCCATCTCAAATGGGAAGTCGATGCCTGTAGTAACATTGAAGTTACCACTCTTTATGGCAGCAGAGTAGTCAGGATAGTTTTTTGCCGAAGCAGCAAGGTCTATGACAAATGTTTTATCTTCCGTTCCACCATCGTAGGTCAGTGTAGCAATACCCTCATAAACGCCTTCTTTAGTTGCTTTAAAGGAGAATGGCAGCGTATATGAACTGTGAGCAGGTATTATACCTGTCATTGCCGTTGTAGAAAACACATCATCGTCAGATTCCAGCTCCATGGCATACTCTGCATCCATGCCACCTTCGTTGAAAAGGGTAATTTCCTTTGTAGTTTCCGTGTTGATAAATCCTTCACCAAAGTCTATAGATTCACCAAACGACTTCAAAGTTGCCTCGCCCTGCCTTGGTATATTAGCTGTAAACGATTTGTATGAACGTATAGTTCCATACTCATATCTTATCACCATATTCTTGCGTGCGGTAATAGTTTCAATATTACCGTCTGCATCTGTTGTAACATCGAACACCAACTCGTTATCCGGTGTAAATGAGCCACCCTGTGTGACAGTACCTCCAAGAAGGAGCACATCATAATAGCCACCATAGTCACCACAAACGATACCTTCCTTGGTTGTCGGAATAGTTATAGTTTTTGCATCTGGGTCATACACACCGTCAACGGGCTTATCGTAAGAACGCAACGAAGACGAAGCCGATTGGTTGTACATATCGAACAGATTGGTGAGTGTAACCTTGGTCCCATTAAGCGCCATACCTATATTATAACTGTAGACATCACCTCCTGCATAATTAAACGTATAGTTAGAGTGGAACGACTGTGCAACAGCAAAATACTGTATGGTGTCAGTCACAGCCTCATCGCGTCGCGGCAACTGTTTCACGCTTGCCACTCTTTTTATTTTCTGCTTACCTACTGAAGGGATGATACCATCCACTTTGTTTTCTGGTACAGCAAGAAAAGAAACATCATTCGGATTAAGAGTAGCCTTCAGCTCTGCAGCATTCACCTTCTGTTTTCTGTCTATCTTAACAGAAGACTGCGCAAATGTGGATACTAACGCAAAAAGCGAAACAACCAACATAAGTGATAATTTCTTCATAAATCTACATTTTATATTAAACAATGAAAAATAGCTCTGTTGCAAAATTAACGAATTAATAGCGAAACGACCATTTTAGAGCATTTTATCAATACAATTTCAAGAAATTGAATTAAATCTATTTATTTTTATTACCTTTGCACTATAAAAACAACTAAAAAGCAAATTTTAAAACCATGAAACGATATATTGTCATATTGACACTTTCTTTTATTTTTAGTTCTCTTTTTGCAACAGAACACCAACTTCAAGCAGACAGTCTTGTATCACTCGGTTCATCTTATTACAAAGCACAACGATACATGGACGCCCTTGATGTGCTCGGAAAGGCTATAAACGAGGCAGACAAGGCTGGCAACGAGAGTGCATACCTATCGGCAATCATGAAGATAGGCAATATCTATACAATTTTTGACGACTATGAACAGGCCCTACATTATTATAAAACAAGTCTTGAGAAAGCCGAAAAATCTGGTGACAAAGTCTCAACAATAAAGCTTAAAAACAATATGCTCATGTGTTACGCCATGCTCGGAAAACACAAAGAAGCTGAGGCTTGCTACAAGTCCATCGCAACACTCGACATGGGCAATAAGGAGATAAACAATTTCTACAATTATCTTAATCAGGCACTGCTCTCAACAGCAAAAAAATACTATAAGGGGGCTATTTTCTTCCATACAAAAGCTATGAAATATGCGCAAAGCCACAATATGGACGGACATTATGTGGCAGCAGAAATGGGACAGATAGGTACAGCATACGAGGGAAGTGGAAACATGAAGGAGGCTGAAAAATGGTATCTCGAATGCTTCAAATTCTCTGAAAGAGGAAAATATGTTGGACCGCTTATTTCTTCTTGTGAAAGACTTGTAAACATTTATCGTAAGCAAGGCAAAGACCAGCTCTTTGTTAAATATAATAAGCTATACGCTAAATACTCTGATTCTCTTTTCAAGCAGAAGGATTTCAATAGCAAGCGTAGTCTTATCAACTTATATGAAAACAGAGTAAAAGACCGGCATCTCAATATCCTACAAAACAAAAACAACACGCTGATAGGGGTTATTGTAACAATTGCCATACTCATGACAATTCTAATCGTACTCCTTATATATATATTTAAAGTTAATCGTCGACTTGTTGCCACCCAACGCCTACTTATCAAGAAGCATCAAGAGCACAATCATCAGTTGGAAGTGCAAAACGAGATTTTCACAAGCATTGGCAACGATAGCGACAATTGCTCTGATGAAGAACTGCTACCCAAGAAACAGGCAGACATGCTCCTCATATCTATCGCTCATGTCATGGAAGATACAAGCACGGTATGCAACCCTGACTTCAGTCTTAGCACATTGGCACAGCTCGTAGAGTCGAATACAAAATATGTATCGTGGGTTATCAACAAAAACTACAACAAAAACTTCAAGACTTATCTAAATGAATATCGCATACGCGCAGCATCACAACTTTTGATAGATGCCAATAACTTTGGTAACCTCACCATTGCAGGCATAGCCGAGAAAGTTGGCTTTAAGTCGCCAACCAGTTTTCATCAAGCATTCAAGAAGATATATGCAATGACACCTGCAGCCTACGTAAAATTAGCAAAAAAGGAGGATGAATGCAACTAAAGAAATGTAAGTTCTAAAAAAAATTATTTGCTCATAAAGATTTTACCGGATAGCAATATTTTAGAAAGTTACCGAATTTCTATGAGAAAGTTACCGAATTTCTAAAAATAACTGATTTAGGCTTGGTGGAATAAAGAAGATTTCTTACATTTGTAGCAGACTACAATTTCACATATTTTGAGTACACAGACGACAACACAAAGGAAGGAGATTCTTTGCGACTGTGGTGGTTGAGCAAAAGGAAGATTTTTGTTTAACAATATAAATATGTGTTTATGAACAAACTATTCGAAAAACTTAACTTGGGCAGACGCAAGACAGCCCTGTCTGAAAGGATTAGCGTAAAAAGTCATTTCAGACCTATTCCCATGAATTCCATTGACACTTCCGGTGCCTATCTCTACATTATGACGGGAGCAAGGATTGTCGAGTTACAAAAGAAAGGGTACGAAGTAGAGATCTTAAGAAAAATGCCCTCAACAAGACCGCGCAGAGCCACCGATATAGTCATCGAACCGAAGAGGAGGCAGCTACATCCTGTGCCGACAACGGTGGAGGCTTCAAGACTAATGTCCATCGAACTTCCAGGATACACAACCCCGTTCCACGATGTCTGCTTCTGCTCCGACACGCCTCCCGAACGCAGTGGCGGTACTGGAAGGAAGAGAAAAGCTTCGTTTCTGAAGCCGACTCAGACCATTGTCTACAAGAGCAAAAGGAAGGAACTTCTTGAAGAGTATCTTGTGCTGGTAAAGGAACACGCCAGACTGTCAAAGCGGCTTATTGACTACGGCAAGAAGCTTCATGAGGCATTGCCCGACGATGACACTCCTGTTCCAGACTTCAACATCTTCCAGCCTTTTGTTGATGAAGACAAACTCTCGAACTGTTTCTTCAGCATCTACCAGGAGTTCTTCGGTGCCACGCCAACGGTCTTCCTCGACGGCTACTACAAGAAGCCGATAGACCTCATAGCCTATTTCTTTATCCTTGTGGAATGGGAGAAGCTGGGCAGCTTCATCTTCAGCGAGAAATGCAAGAAACCCTTCTTCGACTACGTTTGTGAAAAGGTTATAGCTAACCAGATTGGCAAGACGGAGCGCACTTTCTACAACCGTCTTACGCTAACGATGAACGACTTCCGCCAGAAGCTGATGAAAGAGCCTGCTTCAAGCAAGTTCAAAGATGACTGCTGGAAGAAGGATATGTTCATCAAAGATTTTCTAAAGGTTGTTGGAATTTTCCACGGGATGGAATATTACAAGGAACTGATGAAACACAAATACGCTTAGCGGAACCCTTCTACGATGCCACTTCCGGGGTGGACTGTCTGTACAGCGGTCCACCTTTGTTTTTTCCACACGCCACGACACTTTTTCCATACGCTTGATTTCGCTTCCCAGAGGTTGTACATTTGCATCAGACATCCGACAAAAACGGTTGTCCGCTTGCAAGCACGCCACTCATCATGGCAAAAGAATTTTTCAACATGTACAACTTTTAAAAATTAAAGCATTATGGCAAAGTTAATAACACGTAAGTACAAGAACAACAACAAGACTAATTCTGGATTCGGCAAATGGTATGGACGCACCGTATACACAGAGACCATATCTACCGAAGAGTTTGCAAAACACATCAGTAACCACGGCTCGCCCTTCGACCGCGCCACTATCCTTGGCGTGCTGATGTCAACCTGCGACTGTCTCGTGGAACTGGTGAAGGACTCGAAACGTGTACGCTTAGGCGACTTGGGAACTTTCTATCTCAGCACCGAGTCAACGGGAAGTGAAACGGAAAAGGACTTCACTGCCGACAACGTAAAGAAAGTGCATCTCCGCTTCTGGCCGAACCAGAAACACTCGTATGCCCTGGATTCCGTGTCGATGCGCAAGCAGACAGCGTTTGTTGACATCAACCAACTGCACGAGCCAACAAACAACACTGAGAATAAAGAATAGACATTAATCCCTGACTTATGGCTGTCATCCGTAAGGATGGCAGCTATTATAATCTGAATGTTATGGCAATAAAGCAATACAGATATACGAAGTTGCACCTCGCTGCAGCATTCCTGCTTGCAGTGCTCGGTGTAGTGTTAATAATCTCCGCAATGTTCATTCCGCCGATGGGGTATATAGACCCAACGGTACTGACCGCCTTCGGCGAACTGCTTACATTCTGTGCCGCCCTGGCTGGAATGGACTATCGCAACGGAAAAGTTACAAACATCAAAAACGAAGAACAATGAGAACCATCACACTTATCATCATACACTGCTCTGCAGTGCGCCCGAACCAACAGAGTTCGGCAAAAGACATCACGCTATGGCATAAGGCACGTGGCTGGCGGACTATCGGGTATCACTATGTTGTACGCCGCGACGGAACAATAGAGTACGGCAGACCAATAGAACAGGTTGGCGCACATTGCGTGAACCACAACAGATATTCTGTCGGTATCTGCTATGAAGGCGGACTGGATACGGAAGGCAAGCCCAAGGACACAAGGACGGAAGCACAGAAAACTGCAATCCGGCAGTTGATACAGCGTCTGAAAAAGACGTATCCGTTGGCTGTCATCGTAGGCCACAGAGACCTGAATCCTCTGAAGGCATGTCCTTGTTTCAATGCCGTGTCAGAGTATAGGGATCTGCAACCATAACCCCTATGCCGTTGATATAGGCATTGACTCTCTTGCACCTTATTATATATATGGAGACCTTTATAAAAACTTATCATGCATATCCCCTGCTCTCTCATATCGACAGAGAGCAGGGGATTATGCTATTTTATGCAGCCTGTTAATATTTTTTAACCCATACGGTTCAAACGTATCGTATTTGGAGTCAAACGGTTTTATGAAAGGTTCAAATGACTAAAGCGGACAGGAATGACGCTTTTTCCGTTTTATGACAACAAGCAAGAGACATAAAATAATTTATCAAAACGTATCAACGTATTGTTTTTTTTTATAACTTTGTGCATGTAAATGATACACACAAGACTTTGTATCCAACATATTTAACAATAAAAAATTGAATCATTATGAAAAAGAAAATCATGAAGATTGCACTTGCCATCGCATTCCTGGCTATGCCAGCAGCATGTCCGGCACAAGGAATCTTAGGAGCAATTCTGCAAGCAACACAACAAGTTCTGCAACAAAGCTTGCAACAACAGCAACAGGTCCAGCAACCACAGCGACAGCAACAAAGCACCAACAGCAATTCCGGCTATCTTATAGACCAGACTTACTACAACGGACCGACATACGCTCCAAGCAATTCACAAAGCTACGACTATTCTTCAGGCAGCAGCAGTTCAACAACAAAGACATGTCATGCCTGCAACGGAAACGGCAGATGCAATGCTTGCCGCAACCATCCGGGATATGCAGGAGCAGACTTAAAGACGAAATGTGCAGGATGTCATGGTTCCGGAATATGCTATATCTGCCATGGGGCGGGAACAAAAACATATTAACAATAAAAAATCAAAAACACTTATGAAAAAACTTTTAATGTTAGCAATGGCTCTGACAATGTCTTTGCCATTATTGTTCACATCGTGCAGTGATGATGATGACGACGACAACGGCGGAAGTGGCAGCGGAAGTTCAAAGGTGTCACTCAAAGTTGAAGGTCAGAAGGCAGACTTCGGTTATATTTACTGGAACACAGACCCCGAAAACTCACACAACGGCAAGACCTACTATCAGTTGGAGTTCTGGAGTTTCGACTTCTATGGCAAAAAGATACCAAGCAAAATGTCGATGTTCTATATCGGCTTCTATGCTGACGGCAGCGAGAGTGTTCTGCCTACTGGAACATTCAGCGATTACGACCTGTCTGGTGCTTTGAATGCTTCACAGAGCGATCCGGAAGGATTATATATTGAGGAAGACGAGAGCAAGAGCGGAAAGCTCGTAATCAGTAAGGATGGCGGCAATTACAGCATAACCATCGATCCTCTCTATATATTGTCAGGCGATGATGAAGCCCATTTAACCACAACGCCGACATCTCTGAAATATACAGGTAAGCTGCCAAAAGCTCCAAGACAGAGTTGGGATAACTAACACCACTCTGCAACAACAAAAGGAATAAACAAAGCAATATAATAATCCCCGGCACCATCTCATCACGAGACTGCCGGGGATTCTACATTCTATTAAATATGTGTGTTTTAAAGAGTAGTTTCTTAGAAGTCGATGTCGAGACCTATTCCGAACACATCGTTGTTACGCGTATAGTCGGCAGTATAGTTCAACTGCTCTGATACCTTCTCGGTAGTCTTCTTGTGCTTATAGAACGTGTGGAAATAAGCCACGTTAAGAGCCATCTTGTCAGAGAGCTGAATCTTTGTGCCAAGGCCAACAGAGTTGGAACTTACTACGAAAGACTTATCCTCCATAGACTCTTCCGAAAGGCCATAGTTGGTGCTCTGCCATCCGGCACTTACAGTAACAGCCTTGTTGATGTCATACTCCGCACCGGCGTTATACTCAAGAGTACCGCGCTTCAACATCTTATGACGGTCAACACGCTCCTTTGAGCCGTCAGCCTTAGTCCAGTTGTAACCGGAAGTAGCCTCTTTGTCGTCGAACCAATGGAAACCGACATTAATGCGAAGAGCATCTATCGGACTATAGCCAACACCAAGAGTGAGCAGAGCAGGAATGTCACCAGCATCCTTATGATTCTGGTCCGGGTCATACTCAGCTATAAGCTCATTGATGTTCTCCTTTGCCTGATTGATGGAAGGAGCGATAGCCTGAAGCACCTGTACTGGAACACCTGCTGCAGCAAGGTTAGCACCAATGTTGTTCAACTTAGTGACAGGAGTGATTACCGTACCCTGATTTACCAGACACAGATGCGTCTTGAACTCATACTTTGCAGAGAAGTTCCATTTGCCAACCTTATAGTCAATGCCGAGAATCGGTGTGAAACCATAACCGTTCTGGTCGGTATTCAATTTAATGTCCGAACTCTCCGGGTCATTACTGTCAACGATAGTGGAAAGAGGAAGCTTAGCGCCAATAGCACCAACAAAAGCAATGTTCTTTACATATCCATAATAGTTGCAGGTAGCATACACACCACGAAGACCTGCAAAGACAGAGAGATTGTCGTTGATGCGGTAAGCAGCACCGGCAGAAAGACCATAATAATACTGACGTCCACGCATAAAGCTCTCGTAGGTATAGGCATAGCCACCCATCTGACCTGTTGCAGGATTCGCTATATTAGGATTGGTTGGCAACATACCACCAAGATACGGAGCCAAAGAATTACCAAGGAAACCGATATTTGCCACTACACGTTCGAAAGAACCCAGTCCGTCGTCGAACTTACATTTACCACCGCCACCGGTGAGGGCGAAGTTAGCCTGGAAAGACCATTTGCCCTTATTGTATGCATACTGGAAAGAAGGTATTACAGGAGCAAAAGCCTTGCCCTTGAAAGTTCTGTCGGCAGAAGGATCATTGGCATTGTAATTGAAAAACGCATAAGAGTTGTCGATAGTACGAGTCTGCCACGCCGTCTGAAGGTTGATACTAAGATGGTGTCCCTCCTTCATGAAAGCCACTCCGGCAGGATTGTAATATACACCATCGATGCCGATAGAAGCCTCACGGCTCATCATTCGGTTGAAGGCGATGTTCTGGTTGGTGTTAGTAAGCAGACCACCTGCATTAGCTGCAATTGCTGATGCCGTCATAAATACTGACAAGCAAACATTTTTTAAATTAATCATTTATCCAAAAATACTTTTTAATACAAATTGGCTGCAAAGGTAAATTATTTGTTCTGTATTTCGGATAAAATAAATATTTGTTTAACATTACTTAACCACAAAACATACCATTTTTGCGCATAACAAAAGGTTTGTGCAAGAATATCGATGCACAAACCTTATTATATATATATAGTATTTAGAATCAGTCAGAGACTATTTCTTAAGTTCCGGATAGCTGACCCTTGTATGGTAAATGGACTTCAGTCTTTCTATAAGAACCTGTTTTGCCACGCCAACGTCACGGAAGGTAATCGGACAATACTCATAGAAGCCATCTTTCATCTGCTGGTCAACAATCTTATTTACCAGATTACTTATGCTCACCTCTGTATATTCAGGCAAGGAACGAGCAGCAGCCTCAACAGAGTCAGCCATCATAAGAATAGCCTGTTCTCGGGTGAAAGGGTTTGGACCAGGATAGGTAAAGAGCGAATCATCGATAGGCTCATCGGGATGCTCATTTTTATATGACACATAGAAATACTTTGTCATGCCCGCACCATGATGGGTACTGATGAAATCCTTTATGACATTAGGCAGGTTGTATTTCTCTGCCAGTTTCAAACCCTCGGTGACGTGGTTAATGACAATATGTGCCGCATCTATCCTCGACATCTTATCAAGAGGATTGTTGCCGTTCTGGTTTTCGGTAAAGAATGCCGGGTCTTGCATCTTACCTATGTCATGATACAGGGCTCCCGTACGTACGAGCTGTGCCTTTGCACCTATCTTTTCCGCTATGGCAGAAGCCAAGTTGCTTACCATTATTGAATGTTGGAAGGTGCCGGGAGCCACCTCACTCAATCTACGGAGCAGGTTCTTGCTCGTATTGGAAAGCTCGATAAGCGTCACGTTGGATATGAAGCCGAACGTCTTTTCTATGATAAGCATCAGTGGATAGGCAAAGAGCAGGAGTATACCGTTTATGATAAAGTACTTGTACATACTGTTGTCAACGGTGGAGAACGTGTTGTCGGTCATCAGCTGCATGGCGAAATATACGGCACAGATGGAAAGCGTGACAAGAAGGGCTGTCTGGAACAGCTGCGCACGTTGCGACAGTTCCCTCAGGGAATATATTGCCACCAGTCCAGCCACAAGCTGTACGATGATGAACTCATACTGGTATTTCACCGCCGCCGCACACAACATTACCATAACCACATGGGCAAGGAAAGCCGTCCGGGAGTCCATAAAGACCCTTATAAATATAGGTGCAATGGCAAACGGCAGGATATACACGCTGAAGAGGTTGTGCTCTATCATCAACGACACCAGAATAGGGAAGATGGTTATCATGGTATAGAGCATTGCGATACTTCTCGGTTTGCTGAAATAATCCTTGCGGAAGAGACCGAGATATATCGTGAACAGTATTATGAACAAGGAGACGAATATCAACTGACCGGCTATTGTCGAAGGCACCGTCGTATCGCTTGCACTACGACGCTGCGTCTCTTTCTCAAAAGAACTCAGCACCCTGTAGGTATAGTCATCAACGATTTCACCACGGTCGATAATCTTCTGTCCCGACAACACCATGCCGCTTGCAAGAGGTATCTGCCCGAGCAGGTCATTCTTTTCCGCTTCACTTCTATCCTTGTCATAAACGATATTTGCCTCTATATACTCATTAAGATTGCAACGCTGCAGCAAGGCACGATGCGGCAGCAGCCTCTCATCCTGGAAAATCTGCTCATAGGCACTCATCGTGGAAAGAAGTCTGTTCACCTTGGTGCTCACGGCAGTCTTGCCATCCACGATACGTACCACCGCAGTAGTATCCTTAGCCATAGAAGAAAACTCCGACGTGCTCATAATACCCGTCTGATACAGTTGATGGAGTTTGTCGGCAACAATGGAAGTATAGTTCACCGGCAAACCTGGTATGCCGGTCTTGAAGTCCTGAAAGAAACGTGTCAGCTGTCTGTTCTCCGTCTGGGTGTTAAGATTGAAATAGGGTTCAAAATTCCTCATCAAGCTGTCACGCTCTGCCTTTATAGCCTCATCCGTTTTGTATATAGGAAAATCGAACTTTGCTATAAGCGACCCGTACATCCATGGCTTGCCAACATCATAGCGGAACTGCGGTCCGCTGTTCCTCGGAATAAACCACACTATAATGGTCACGAAGATGACAATAAGCAACACACGGCTCATTATTTTTCTCCACTGATGCTTCTCTGATATATTGAATTTATTCATAGTTATATATTAAAGTGGACATACTTTCCGCATACCAAGCGGCCTTAATTTTCCTTTTACTCTGCGAAAATACAAAAAATAATACAACAATTGGTAAAAAAGTTGTATTTTTGCACATCTTATAGTTTTAAATAACATAACAAGAGGTATAACAGAGCAAATAAAAAACAATTTTATCTATAGATAGAGAAATGTCAGAAAGAAAAGTAAGAGTGCGTTTTGCACCAAGTCCAACAGGCGCTTTGCACATCGGTGGTGTGCGTACAGCATTGTATAATTATCTTTTTGCCAAGCAGCATGGTGGCGATTTTGTCTTCCGTATCGAAGATACAGACTCCAACCGTTTCGTGCATGGAGCAGAGGAGTATATTATAGAATCATTCAAATGGCTCGGAATAAAGTTTGACGAGGGTGTCAGCTTCGGAGGCGAACACGGTCCATACCGCCAGAGCGAACGCCGCGACATCTACAAGAAATACGTCAAACAACTCCTTGATGAGGGCAAAGCATATATCGCTTTCGACACTCCAGAGGAACTTGAAGCCAAGCGCAACGAGATAAAGAACTTCCAGTATGATGCCCACACCCGTATGCAGATGCGCAACTCTTTGGCTATGCCGAAGGAAGAGGTTGACGCTTTGATTGCCGACGGCAAGCAGTATGTCGTACGCTTCCTTATCCAGCCAGGCGAAGACATTCATGTAAACGACATGATTCGTGGCGATGTTGTCATAAAGAGCGACATCCTCGACGACAAGGTGTTGTATAAGAGTGCGGACGAACTGCCTACATACCATCTGGCGAATATCGTTGACGACCACCTGATGGAGATAACCCACGTTATCCGTGGTGAGGAATGGTTGCCAAGTGCTCCGCTCCATGTTCTTCTATACAGAGCCTTCGGTTGGGAAGACACCATGCCACGCTTTGCACACCTGCCGCTGCTGCTCAAGCCGGACGGCAAGGGAAAGCTGAGCAAACGCGACGGCGACAGACTGGGCTTCCCGGTATTCCCATTGGAGTGGCACGACCCGAAGACCGGCGATGTGAGCAATGGTTTCCGCGAGAGTGGATATTTCCCGGAGGCTGTGATAAACTTCCTTGCATTGCTGGGATGGAACCCTGGCACAGAGCAGGAACTGTTCTCACTCGACGAACTGGTAGAGGCTTTCGACATCTCGAAATGCAGCAAGGCGGGCGCACGCTTCGACTATCAGAAGGGAATATGGTTCAACCATGAATATATCCTACGCAAGAGCAACGAAGAGATTGCAGCCCTTTTTGCACCTATCGTTGCCAACAACGGTATAGACGAGTCAATGGAACGCATCACAAAGGTTGTGTCCATGATGAAAGACCGTGTAAACTTCGTAAAGGAGCTTTGGCCTCTATGCTCTTTCTTCTTCATCGCTCCAACCGAGTATGACGAGAAGACCGTACGCAAACGCTGGAAAGAGAATTCCGCTGAGGTAATGACAGAGCTTGCCGACGTTATAGAAGGCATCGGCGACTTCTCAATCGAGAACCAGGAGAAGATAGTTATGGCATGGGTTGAAAGCAAGGGTTATAAGCTTGGCGACGTAATGAACGCCTTCCGTCTTGCTCTTGTAGGCATCGGCAAGGGTCCTGGCATGTTCGACATCACAGAGTTCCTCGGCAAGGAGGAAACCCTGAAGAGACTTAGAAAAGCCATTGAAGTGCTGAAATAAAAACAACAAATAAGTAGGTCGTGTACAATATTATAATATACATATACCTTCTTGGTGTAGCTATAGCAAGCCGTTGGGACGGAAAGATACGCAAGATGTGGCGCGGAGAAAGGGATGCTTTCGATGTGCTGCGCCAGAAGGTTGACCCAAGTGCAAGATATCTGTGGTTCCATGCAGCATCGCTCGGCGAGTTCGAACAAGGACGTCCTATCATGGAGCGCCTCCGCAAGAGCCACCCGGAATACAAGATTCTGCTTACGTTCTTCTCCCCTTCGGGATATGAAGTGAGGAAGAACTACGAGGGAGCAGACATTATATGCTACCTGCCTCTCGACACACCATTGAACGTGCGACGTTTCTTCAGAATCATACATCCGGAGATGGCATTCTTCATAAAGTATGAGTTCTGGTGGAACTATATGACATATATGAAGAAGCACGACATACCGGTGTATAGCGTGAGCAGCATCTTCCGTCCGCAGCAGGTATTCTTCCGCTGGTATGGCTACAGCTACCGCCGAGTATTGAACTGCATAGAGAAGTTCTTTGTGCAGAACGAGAAAAGCCGTCAGCTGCTTGCCACTCTCGGCATTACCAATGTTGAGATAACAGGCGACACACGCTTCGACCGTGTGCTTGAGATAAAGCAGGCTGCAACAGCAAAGGCTGCCGACATGCCTATCGTAGATGCCTTTGCCAAGGACTATAAGGTATTCGTTGCTGGCAGCAGCTGGCCGCCAGATGAAGACATCTTCATCAGATATTTCAATGAGCATAAGGACTGGAAGATTGTCATCGCCCCTCATGTAATCGGCGAAGACCATCTGCAGCAGATTCTGTCGAAGCTGAACCGTACTGCCGTAAGATACACCAAGACCACACCGGAGGAGGCTGCCAAGGCAGACTGTCTGATTATCGACTGCTTCGGACTGTTGTCAAGCATATACTCATGTGCCAAGGTAACATACGTTGGCGGTGGCTTCGGTGTCGGCATACATAACGTGCTTGAAGCTGCGGTATGGAACGTGCCTGTTATCTTCGGTCCTAACAACAAACGCTTCCAGGAGGCTCAGGAGTTGCTTGCCATCAAGGGCGGTATGGAGATAAACACTTACGAAGACTTTGCGAAGCTGATGAACCGCTTCGACACAGACGCCGAGTATCTCAAGACCTCGTCCGACGCTGCAGGAAGCTATGTAAAAACAAAGGCAGGATCTGCCGACAAGGTTATTAAGGGAGTAGGTCTTTAAAGACGGATAAGCCTTGGATAAGTAAGACGGAATCACCAGCTTACTTGTAAGCCCGTCTACTCGTTTACTTGTCTGCTCGTCTACTTGTCTACTCGTCAACAGAACAACACCACAATCCCCGACATTCTTTCTGTCATCTACAGAGAATGTCGGGGATTATTATATTTATACTTTCCCAATGACGCTAATCAATATTTACCGGCAGCGAAATACTTGGCGTGAGGACTGCTCAGATACAATCCGCATGTTGAGCTTTGAGGATACATCGCTCCGTTCTCTGTCAGCTGTATACTAAGAGCCTTGAAATCGAGCAGACGGCTCAAAGGGAATATAAGTCTTTGGTCGGGCAACGACTGAATACAAAGGAACAAATATTATATCAAAAAGCTTACATTTTACAACACAAAAAAAACGATATTGTCAACATCTCCTTGTCTACTCGTATCTCGTCTACTTGTCTACTGGTCCACAGGAATGTTTATCCAGTTCTCCATATTTGTTCAGCACGCTTATTGCCACACCGAAGATTCCTTTAACGAACTTGTCGGAAGTCACCTGTTGCATTTCCTTCAATCCTTCTGCGCATAGCTGTTTCTCTGCCAATGACATCTGCGCACCTTTTTTCTTGCAGAGGTCGAGGATGGAGTTGGCAAGTCCGGTAAGGACAGTGGATGCGCCATCGCCTTTCACCATACGCAGATTTTTCAAGTAGGCTACACGCAGGTTGCCGAACTGCTGGATGGGGTCGGTATTCTTGGCTGACTTGCCTATACCTGTCACGTTGCCATCCTCGTCGAGTTCCATGGTGTTTCCCTCGCCGTCGTCAATAAGAATGGAGCCATCGCCACGGACTATGACGCTTTGTTTGTCAGTCAACAGTTCTGTCTTCTTGCCCCCATTATCGAATATGTATCCATTCAGGCCTTTTCCTCTTAGCTTCTTCGACATCTCGGCAAGAGCCTTCAGCTGTTTAAGGTCGTTCAGTTCCACGGCAGCTGAGTCAATGTCTTTTAAAGCACTCTGATAGTCGGCAATGCCGCCATACGTCAGAAGACTCTTGTCGCGCTTTACCTTCTTCGGGTCCAGACTAAAGATTTCCACCACGGTGCCTTCCACGTTCTTCCCTTTCTCGTGCCATTCCAGTCCGTACACATAGCGGTAGTCAGGCTTTTCCTTGCTTGCAAAGAACATGAACAGATAGTTACGCCCCGACTTGTAAGTGGGCCATCCGAGGCTCATGCTCTTTTCGAGATTGGCTCCATAGACGATAAGCTTGTTGCTCTTGGAAGTATCGTTGGCTTTCTTCACAAACACATCGTAGGCTTCCGACGCATCCTGATAGAACGCCTTTTCGAGGAAATCGAGTTTCTTCTCCTCTTTCTTCGGCAGACGGAACTGATATACAGTACTGTAAGCTCCCTTTGGACTCTTCTCGTTCGACTGGCTCCACACTCCGTATTTCCCTTCTCCCGCACCGAATACCTTGATGGCATTGGCGATGTTCTTCTGTGCTGCAGCGGCAAGCGGCAACAAGGCTGCGCCAGCCACGACAATGGTTTTAAGAATTCGTTTCATAATATTTCCCTTTCTTCTTTCTACTTACACCTTATTATATTAATATGCTTCCTCCTCATCTCTTGCCGCAGCAATGTCTGCGGAATTTATTATACTTGCTGCTTTTATGAGGTTCAACATATACTGCTGTTCATATTCCACCTTCCTCAGCTCTGCCTCTGCCAGCTGACTGGCTGTTCTGCTCACGGAGTCGGCAATGGCTGCAGAGTGTGCCTTGGCAAGAAGATGCTCCGGCGGAGCTGGCTTATAGCGGTATTTGCGTGGCGTGCGGTGTGCAGGCTTGGTAGTTTCCTGTTGTCCTCCGGCATTTCGCATGGTGTCGGTGTCTGCCATTATGGTGTCTGCTACTGCAGCCTGTGCGACGGTTCCGTTTTCTGTTCCTGCAACGGGAGCCGCCTCATCACCGCCATCTGCTATATGAAAGGCGATGGCTATCAGCACAGCCACAGACGCAGCAACGGCTATCAGGCGGTGCAGGAACACGGTCTTGTCTCCCCGAGAAGCGAATACAGAAGCGTCTTCATGCCCCGTCAGAAGAGTTTCTTGCACAGGCAGAAGGCTCAGAGGCTCCCCTTCCCCACCAAGTAGTCCGTCATCCTTCATCCCTCCTTCGAAATACGCAAACATCTTGCGATAAGGCTGCAGCTCCTCGGGAATATTCTTTTCCTTGTGGAAATACTCCTCCAGCATGCGTTCCTCTTCGAGTGAGGTCCTGCCGTCCATGAATTTATCTATAAGCGTCTTTATATCCATAATATGAAGTGTTTACATCATACAATCCGTTCTCATCCTCTTCTTTTCATCTCCTCGAGCAACCTGCGCCTTGCCCTTGCCAGCAGCGTAGGCACCGATGCCGGGTTGATGCCTACTATTGCTGCAATCTCCACCGTCGACTTATGCTCCACCTGCCGCAGATGCAGCACGGCATGTTCCTTTGTCGGCAGACGGTCGAGCTGTATGTCAAGCCAATGCTCGTTTTCGGCATTCTCAAGCATTGCGTCGGGCTGCCGGAACCGACTGTCGGTAGGCTTTGCCTCGTCCAGGTCCACCGTCTTGGTCTTCCTCAGCATATCTACCGACAAGTGACGACCTATCGTCACGGCGAGAGCCGTTGCTGCCTTCGTGCCGTCGAGTTTCTCTCTTATGGTCCAGAGTTTCAGCATGGCATCCTGCGCAACGTCTTCCGCCGAATCGGCATCGAGCCGGTAGGCTCTTGCCACCGCTATGATACGTTGGCGAAGGTATGCCGCTATATTCTCAAACTCCTGTTGAACCATACTCTTTCTGTTTATTCCCTGTTTTCTCGTCCCCCTTCATTTATATATACGAAAACGCCCTGCGTTTATGAACGAGGATTATACATCTTTAACAATCACGCTTACTTCTCCCTCCAGCCGACAAGCCGGCAAGTGGCAGACGTAGCTCAACAGTCCGTAAGTATACTCCTTGGCATTCGTAAGTATTCTTCTTAGCCATCGTAAGTATACTTCTTAGCATGCGTAAGTATACGGGTTATTATCTCAAGAGCATAAGGCGCTTCAGGATAAGCTTCTTATACTGCCGCTTCATGTCTTCCGGCAGGAAGGACACGTCGATAAGGTCGAGCCATTTTATAATTGCCTTGCGAAATTTCTTCGCTATATTATCTATCACCTTCTCGCTAACGCCGGATGCGAGAATGGCTTTCTCGAAATCCTTGCGCTGCAGCTTCCGTTTCTTGCCGTTAAGCGTAAGGGCGAGTTCCTCCGCATCTTCGGGCATTACGATGAGCGTTGCAAGCAGGTCGTAAGCCGGGGTGAGGCTATAGCCCATGGCAGTCTTGTAGAGAGAGAAGTTCTTCAGATGCATGTCTGAATTTCCCGTTATCCAGGAAAACGCCACTACTTCCCAATAATTCACCAAATCGAGCTGCGGCACAGCAGAGTATTTCTTTATCAGCTTGGCAATCTGTTCGTACGAACCTTTATATTTATACTCGGTAAGGCGTTCTGACAACTGGCACATATCCTCCATAGCGACCTTGCCACCGTCAGGAAGTCTGTCTATCCTTCGAGTGATATAACACAGTTCGCCGTCGGCAAAGCGGATAAGTCCGTGCGGCACCACTGCAATCTTTGCCGCCTCCGCCATGTGCATGGTAAGGTCTTCCAGTTCGGGCAGGGCACGATAGGCTTCGGTCTGCGGCTTCAGGATATAGCGACCCCACAAGCCGACAATGGTAAAGCGGTCAGGCTCGTACCGTCCTCCGGGATTTACATCAAGCGAGAGCTTGGCCTGCACTCCGGTAAGCGTGGTCTGAGCCCTCACCACTTTCTTCGCCAGCTCGCTTATCTGACTCCTTTCATAGGGCAACACCGGAGCGGTTTTCGTACCGAAAAGCTTCTTGGCACACGACGGATGATAGTCCACCTGCCCTTCCTTCAACTCCTTATAACAATATAGACATCTTGCCATAGTCATTCCTCCTCTTCATCTACAGGTACTACACTCACTGCACCAATACAGTCTTTACAACACGCCAGCAGCAGCGACATACGGTCGCGCTGGTTTATCTTCCAGCTCTTTTCAGCTATACCGAGCAGCCAGCCCTCCGGGATTAGTCCGTCGAAGAAGGGGAAGAGTACCGTGTCGTGGTAGGACTCTTCCGCCAGAGGCATCGTGAGACTTATAGCCTCTGCCTGCGGCGACTTCAGATACTCGCTGTCGTATGTAAACGTGAAGCCCGTCTCGTCTTCCGTAAGCATTCCCGCAAAACGGTCATATACAAACACTTTTCCCGATTTCATCACTCACCTCCATTTCCTTCGTCAAGGCGCACGGGGCCCACCTTCCTGCCAAACAGGGCAAGCACCTGGTTCACTTTGTCAAGGCGCAACGTTGTCTTGCCCTGCTCCAACTCACGCACAAAGCGCAGTCCGACACCGGATTTCTCTGCCAGATCCACCTGCGTCAGTCCAAACTGCTTACGCATTTCCTTTACAAACAATGATAAACTATTCTCCATATTTTATACCCTTTAGGGTACAAATATAGTAAAACTACGGGGTAATTACACCCTTTAGGGTATAAATAATTATATTTTATATCATATTATACCTTGTCGGGTATAACAATTTAATGACCGTTTGGGGTTAAATGCCCTAATGACCGTTTTGGGTTAAATATAAAAAGGCTACAGAAGGCATAAACAGTCCTTCCATAGCCATCACAAAATTATAAATTATTCATCCTGATTATAGGTCAGCATAGTCTTTGTCTGCATTCATAACCAGCATGCCCGACGTACGTTCAAACGCCTCGTCAAGGTCATTGCGCCTGTATGTGTCCACCGCCAGCACGTTGTCTGCCACCATATGATAGACCATCTTCTCGTTCGACGGCATATACTTGCCTGCTTCATGGCTCCAGTTGCTGAGCGACAAGGTGTAGCCATTGCCCGTATATTCGTAGACAAACAGCTGCGAGGGTTGCCATTCTGCGGCAAGAGCGTTCCATCTGAGGGTCTCCTTCGAGGCGAGGCGTCCCTGGGCATCGTATGAATAGTGGTACTGAAGTTTCCGTGAAAGCGACTTTCCGTCTTGGTTGAAGACTTCTACCTTTGCCACTTGGTTGTCTTCGTAAACTGCGTTATAGATATAACCGTTAGTGTTTGATGTTGCTACGTTGAGGTATAATGCGAGAACCGTAGCTGCTGTAATGATTGCTTCCATAATCTTATTGTTTTTAATTGTTCGAATTTCGTTTTGTTCTTTCTACTAATAAAACGAACGGACCTTACATTTCGCTACAAGACTCCTTCATATTTTTCTTTCATTAACAGTTGACGGAAGACAACAGCCCCCCAAACCGGTCATCGTTTTGAAGAGCACTGATATAAGTATCGAAATAATGTTTTTTTAGAAAGTCGGTAAGTTTCTCATAGAAATCAGGTAACTTTCTTTATAACTCTTAGGGATGTTGTTTTCAGTACTTCCGTAAGAGTACAGGATTACTCCCAAAAGGATCCATCTCTGCATGACGACAATAAGCAGGAAGCTTGTAAACGACAGTGAATGTTTTGTCGTTTTTGTATGAATCAGAAGCATCATTTCCTTATTTATATTAAAGATGTTCAGGCTATAAACACCAATTCGGGATAAAATAGCGATTAATTGCATGTGAAGACAGATACGCGAATTCTCTTCCCATGCCATCAGACATGGGCTATATACATTCTGACAGACTATTTGCATAAATAACCAATCTAACCGTATAAATAAACGGTTTGTCCAGCACGTCTATATAGTCCGATTCTGACATT
>ERZ1027266.526-NODE-526-length-26152-cov-8.192934_pt1 | contig 26152 bp, 19 predicted proteins | sample MGYA00519257_ERZ1027266 | MGnify/ENA primary metagenome ERZ1027266 (study PRJEB26926, sample SAMN06164683) | human gut metagenome | biome: ENVO:00009003; feature: ENVO:2100002; material: ENVO:00002003 | host: Homo sapiens | place: USA | collected 2012 ... | reverse complement strand
CCTATATATTTATATGTAATATAACACTACTTTTTATCGCAAGGTAATATTTTTGCATTTACGAATTGCAAAATTAATATATTTTGTTCACCCACACAATACTTTTTATAACAAATAGACAACTTACACTCATTATTCATAATAAATTGTGATATTTATCTTGCATTATTATTCATTTATGCAGATGCGAAAGATTAAAATATAGTGAACATATATCGCTGTTACCTCTTCATTGTCTTGCAACATTCAAAAAAGTATTGTAACTTTGTGCTCGAAAAGGTCCATTCGGAAGAAATGACCGTAATATTATTAAATCATTTATTTTAAAACTAAGATTATGAAAGCAATTAAGACAGAAAAAGCTCCTGCTGCAATTGGTCCTTACAGCCAGGCTATCGAAGTGAACGGATTTGTATTTGCATCTGGACAGATTCCTATCAATCCTGCTACAGGTGAATTCGTTGAGGGCGGCATCAAGGAACAAACAAGACAGGCTCTCAATAATGCAAGAGAGATTATGCGCGCAGCTGGTCTCGACCTTAACAACGTTATCAAGACTTCTGTTATGCTCGCTGACATCAAGTATTTCGGAGAGATGAACGAGGTTTATGCTGAGTTCTTCAACGAGCCATACCCTGCACGCTCTGCATTCGCAGTCAAAGACCTGCCAAAGGGTGCACTCGTGGAAGTTGAATGCATCGCAGCTAAATAAATATAAACATTATAAATGAAAGATTCTATCATCATCGTTAGCGGCGGCATGGACAGCGTGACGCTGCTATACGATTATAAAGACAGAATAGCTCTCGGAATCTCCTTCGACTATGGCAGCAACCATAATGCGAAAGAGATTCCTTTTGCTAAACTGCATTGTGAACGTCTCGGAATAAAGCACATCACCATCCCTCTCGATTTCATGCACCAATACTTTAAAAGCAGTCTACTCGAAGGAGCTGATGCCATTCCTGAAGGTCATTATCAGGACGAGAACATGAAGTCTACCGTCGTACCGTTCCGCAACGGCATCATGCTTGCCATAGCTGCCGGAATGGCAGAAAGCTATGGTCTAAGCCACGTCATGATAGCCAACCACGGCGGCGACCATGCCATCTATCCCGACTGCCGACCGGAGTTCATATCTGCCATGAGCAATGCCACAGAAGCAGGCTCTTATAACGGCGTGACGGTTCTTGCACCTTACACCAACATCACAAAAGGCGACATTGCACGACGAGGAAAGGAACTCGGAATAGACTACAACGAAACATGGTCTTGCTATAAAGGCGGCGAAAAACATTGCGGAAAATGCGGCACCTGCGTTGAACGCAAAGAAGCTCTGCACTATGCCGGCATAGAAGACACTACTGAATACGAAGAATAAATTCCAATACAATCCGTACTCCGCAAAGCACGGATTCTGAAGCAGACAAACCGGTCCTCCCCACAAGGAGAGGGTCGGTAATATTAACATATCCTACCTCCCAATCTTACTCTGACATTTTTCTGCGGCAATAATTCCGGGAAAACTGTTGCTCATTCTGTTTTTTATCGTACCTTTGTATATTATTATTGATGTTGACAGGCATGTCCATGACATGCGGATAAAACAATTTATGGAAATGACAATATACAGGAAAATATTAGCTCTGTCGATGCTCATAGCAACGACATTTGCACAGGCGGACGTCAACGACGAAGTTCCGACGATAAGTCCTACTGCCACCTACACCGATATCAACGGAGAAGAGACCGAGTCTAACGAGATGTCGGGGCAGGCTCCTCTCGTTGGCAGGTTCAAGGCTAACCCAAGCAACGTGGAGGGCTACACCGCTACGTATGAATGGAGATTCACCAAAGAAGGAGAGACAAGCCCATACCTCACACGCTATGAGGAAGAAACTGAGTACACCTTCAACATGGCTGGAAGCCACAGCATAGTGGTATACGCCACATTCACAAAAGGGGACGATGTCATACAGTACGGACAGGAGTATTGGGACGAGACGGGACCTATGAGAGTGACCATCAGCGAGAGCAAGCTGGAGATGCCTAATGCCTTCTCGCCAAACGGCGACGGCATCAACGACATATATAAGGCTAAGGACGGCTACCAGTCGATAGTGGAGTTTCATGCCTATATCTTCAACCGCTGGGGACAGAAGCTTTTCGAATGGACCAACCCTGCCGACGGCTGGGACGGAAAATACAAAGGAAAGGATGTGGCACAGGGCGTTTACTTCGTGCTTGTGGAAGCAAAGGGTGCCGACGGCAAGACATACAAGATAAAGCGCGACGTGAACCTGCTGAGAGGATTCACGGAGTCTACAACCAATGGGGGAACCACCGAATGAAAAGAGAAGACGAAAAAATAAACGTATGGGGTGCAAGAGTGCACAACCTGAAAAATATAGATGTGGAAATACCGCGAGGCAGCCTTACTGTAATAACAGGACTTAGCGGATCTGGAAAATCATCGCTTGCCTTCGACACTATATTTGCTGAAGGACAACGACGCTACATAGAGACGTTCTCTGCCTATGCCCGAAACTTCCTCGGTGGACTGGAGCGCCCCGATGTGGACAAGATTACTGGTCTCAGCCCCGTGATAAGCATCGAGCAGAAGACAACAAACAAGAACCCACGCTCTACGGTGGGTACCACAACTGAGATTTATGACTTCCTCCGTCTGCTGTATGCCCGTGCCGGCACAGCATATAGCTACGTCACCGGCGAGAAGATGGTGAAATATACCGAGGAGGAGGTGATAAACATGATACTCACAGCATATTCCGGCAAGCGTATCTTTATCCTCGCCCCACTGGTGAGAAACCGAAAAGGACACTACCGCGAGCTTTTCGAGAATATGCGAAAGAAAGGCTACCTCTATGTCCGCGTGGACGAAGAGATAAAGGAGATTGCGAGCGGCATGAAGCTTGACCGATACAAAAACCACAACATCGAGGTGGTGATAGACAAACTGCAGGTACGCGACAAGGATGACGAACGTCTGCGCAAAAGCGTGGAGACGGCTATGCGACAGGGTGACGGACTGATGATGATTATGGACAAAGACTCCGGCGAGGCAAAATACTATAGCAAGCGTCTTATGTGTCCTACATCCGGTATAGCCTACGGAGATCCCGCGCCAAACAAGTTCTCGTTCAACTCTCCAGAAGGTGCATGCCCCCGCTGTAAGGGTCTGGGAGTGGTTAATCTGGTGGACCAAAGCAAGATAATACCCGACGACAGTCTCTCGATATACGAAGGAGGCATCGTGCCGTTGGGCAAATACAAGAACCAGATGATTTTCTGGCAGGTCGGAGCTCTGCTTGAAGAAAATGAGCTCTCGCTGAAGACTTCCATAAAAGACCTTCCCGAAGATGTGCTCAGCGACATCCTCTATGGCAGGATTGAGAAGGTGAAGATTCGCAAAGAGGTGGTACATACCTCAAGCGACTATTTCGTGGAATATGACGGACTGGTAAAATATATCCAGCAGGCTATAGAAGATGAGAGCAACAAGGAGGCACAGAAATGGGCTGAGCAGTTTCTTACCGAATGTAAATGTCCCGAATGTCACGGTGGACGACTGAACAAAGAATCTCTCTCATACAAGGTATGGAATAAGAATATATCTGAAGTGGCTGACCTCGACATTAAAGACCTCGACCAATGGCTGACTGATGCTGAGGCGCATCTCGACAGCAAGAACAAGCGCATTGCCGAAGAAATACTGAAGGAGATTCGCTCAAGGATTCATTTCATCCTTGACGTTGGACTCGACTACCTGTCGCTGAACCGTCAGTCTGTATCGCTGTCCGGAGGAGAAAGCCAACGTATACGACTTGCCACACAGATTGGCTCGCAACTCGTCAACGTGCTGTATATCCTCGACGAACCAAGTATCGGACTGCACCAGCGCGACAATGAGAAACTGATAAAGTCATTGAAAGACCTGCGCGACATGGGCAACACCGTTATCGTCGTGGAGCACGACCGTGACATGATGCTCAACGCTGACTATATCGTGGATATCGGTCCGGGGGCTGGCCGAAAGGGCGGAAAGGTTGTGTTCCAAGGAACTCCCAAGCTGATGCTGAAACAAGACACCGTGACGAGCGAATATCTCAACGGCAGACGTGAGATACAACTGCCCGACCACCGCAGGGAGGGCAACGGCAAGAGCCTCTGCATACACGGAGCAAGTGGCAACAACCTGAAGGATGTTGATGTGGAGTTTCCACTCGGAAAGCTCATCGTAGTAACTGGAGTCAGCGGCAGCGGAAAGTCAACACTCGTAAACGAAACACTGCAACCAATACTCAGCAAGCACTTCTACCGATCACTGAAGGAACCGATGCCATACGAAAGCATCGAGGGAATAGAGAATATAGACAAGGTGGTCAACGTGGACCAGTCGCCAATAGGCAGAACGCCACGCTCCAACCCTGCCACATACACAGGTGTGTTCAGCGACATCCGTTCGCTGTTCGTCAACCTGCCAGAAGCAAAGATTAGAGGCTACAAACCGGGGCGCTTCTCCTTCAATGTCAAGGGAGGACGCTGCGAGGCTTGCGGCGGCAATGGCTACAAGACGATAGAGATGAACTTCCTGCCAGACGTGATGGTGCCTTGCGAGGTGTGCCACGGCAAACGCTACAACAGGGAGACCCTTGAGGTGCGATATAAAGGCAAGAGCATTGCCGATGTGCTCGACATGACGGTAAACCAGGCTGTGGAGTTCTTCGAAAACGTGCCCGACATACTGCGCAAGATAAAGACCATACAGGATGTGGGCTTAGGCTACATAAAGCTCGGACAGCCGTCCACGACATTGAGCGGCGGAGAATGCCAGCGAATGAAACTCGCCACGGAGCTGAGCAAGCGCGATACGGGCAAGACGATGTTTATCCTTGACGAACCGACGACGGGTCTACATTTCGAAGACATAAGAATACTGATGTCCGTGTTGCAGAAACTCGTTGACCGCGGCAATACCGTGGTTATCATAGAGCACAACCTTGACGTGATAAAGCTTGCTGACTACATCATAGACATGGGACCAGAAGGAGGACGAGGTGGCGGACAAGTGATGGCTGTCGGAACGCCGGAGGAAGTGGCGGAAAGCGGAAAAGGTTTCACCTCACGGTTTATCAAAGAAGAACTGGAACGAGTCAGATAAGCCTCTACTCCACGGAGCTTTATCTAAAATAACAGTAAAAGAGAACTCATCAACATCCTTACTGTCCTCTTACGAGAAAAGCCGGACAATAACGTCCGGCTTTTCTATTTAAATAAGCTATAATGCTTTTATGTTTAGTAAGCGAAGATAGGATAATTCTTCATTGTTTCGTTAACGCGCTTGCGTACAGAAGCAATTACCTCCTCATTCTCCGGATCGTTGAGAACCTCCTCGATGAGCTCGGCAATAAGAACCATCATGTCTTCCTTTGCACCACGTGTGGTGATGGCAGGAGTACCGAGACGGATACCTGATGTCTGGAAAGCACTGCGAGTGTCGAATGGCACCATGTTCTTGTTGACTGTGATGTCTGCAGCAACAAGAGCCTTCTCTGCAACCTTACCAGTCAGTTCTGGGTATTTAGTGCGGAGGTCAACAAGCATGCTGTGGTTGTCGGTACCGCCACTAACGATAGAGAAGCCACGCTTAACGAGTTCCTCAGCCAGTTTAGCAGCATTCTTCTTCACCTGCAAAGCCCACTCCTTGAATTCAGGCTGCAGAGCCTCGCCAAAAGCAACAGCCTTGGCAGCGATGACGTGCTCCAGCGGACCGCCCTGCTGTCCTGGGAATACAGCACTGTTGAGCAGCTGGCTCATCATCTTTATCTGACCCTTAGGAGTAGTGAGGCCCCATGGATTCTCAAAGTCTTTACCCATAAGTATGATACCGCCACGAGGACCACGAAGAGTCTTGTGTGTAGTAGAAGTAACGATATGAGCATATTTAACAGGGTTATCAAGCAGACCGGCAGCGATAAGTCCTGCAGGGTGAGCCATATCGATCATCAGCAGAGCACCTACCTTGTCGGCAATCTCGCGCATGCGTTTGTAATCCCACTCACGGCTATAAGCAGAACCACCACCGATGATGAGCTTTGGCTTGTGTTCAAGAGCAAGCTGTTCCATCTCGTCGTAGTCTACTCTACCTGTTTCCTTCTTCAAGTTGTATCCTATAGGGTTATAGAGGATACCGGAAGTATTTACTGCAGAACCATGAGACAGGTGACCACCATGTGCAAGGTTCAGTCCCATAAATGTGTCTCCAGGTTTTAGAACAGCAAGAAGAACGGCAGCATTGGCCTGTGCACCAGAGTGAGGCTGCACGTTGGCATATTCTGCGCCGAACAGTTTTTTTACTCTCTCGATGGCGAGAGTTTCAACCACGTCAACAACTTCGCAACCGCCATAATAGCGTTTGCCAGGATAGCCTTCGGCGTACTTGTTGGTGAGGCATGAGCCCATGGCCTGCATAACCTCGTCGCTGACGAAATTCTCAGACGCGATAAGTTCCATACCTTTCAGCTGGCGCTGATGCTCTTTTTCGATAAGGTCGAAAATCTCTTGGTCTTTTTTCATTTTTCTTAAAGATAAAGGATTAAACGTGTTTTTACTATATTTTTTAAAGGTTGTTTCCTTATACAAGTTTCACCTCGTTAATATTCTGCTCCTTGTCGCAATAGTGGCACTTGATAATGCCGTGTTCCTTGTCTATCACATGGAAGATGGTCTGCATCGGTTCGTTGTTTGTGATACACTTGGGGTTATTGCACTTTACTATGCCCTGGATAATGTCCGGAGTAGTGACTGGTTTCTTCTCCACCACCTCATAGTCGCGGATGACGTTAAGCACCACGTTAGGGGCAACGACGGAGAGACGGGAAATCTCCTCATCGGTGAAGAACTTGTTCTCCACCTTTATGATACCCTTCTTTCCTAATTTCTTGGACGGATAGTTGTAACCGATAGTTACAGGATTTGACAGAGTCTGCAGTCCGAGCAGAGTAGCCACGGCGTATGCCTTCTCTGCCGGTATATGGTCGATGACGGTGCCGTTTTCGATAGCGGCAACAAGTCTTTCTTTTTTACTCATAGTGATATTTCTGTTTTTTTTCTTATCCTATAATAGTCTTGTCGTTCTTTATATCCTCGAGAGAATATCCGAGCACGTCGCTGATGATGGCTTCACGTGCATAGAGACCATTCTGTGCCTGTTGGATATAATATGCATGTGGGTCTTCGTCCACATCGTATGCTATCTCGTTGACTCTTGGCAGCGGATGCAGAATCTTCATATTCTGACGTGCCTTGCAGAGCATGTCTTTCTTCAGGATATACACGTTCTTTACTCTCTCGTATTCCATGAGGTCGGAGAAGCGTTCCTTCTGCACACGTGTCATATAGAGAATGTCTGCCTCAGCAATGATGTCCTCATTGAAATCGGTATGTTCCACATATTTTATGCCGTGCTGTTTGCAATACAGTTTGTATTCATCTGGCATGGCAAGCTCCTTTGGAGCTATGAAGTGGAATGTAGGATTGAAATGGCGCATTGCCATAATCAGCGAGTGTACTGTACGACCGTATTTGAGGTCGCCGACAAGAAAGATATTGAGGTTCTCGAGTGTGCCTTGTGTCTTGTAGATAGAATAGAGGTCAAGCATGCACTGTGAAGGATGCTGGTGTGCACCGTCACCTGCATTGACGATAGACACCGGTGCAATCTCGGATGCATATTGTGCTGCACCCTCGATATGGTGTCTCATCACAATCACGTCGGCATAGTTGGAAACCATAAGGATGGTATCCTTGAGGGTTTCGCCCTTGGTGGCGCTTGTCACTTTTGCATCAGAGAATCCTATTACCTTTGCACCGAGCCTGTTGGCTGCCGTTTCAAAACTCAGTCGTGTCCTGGTGGAAGGTTCAAAGAACAAAGTTGCCACTACTTTTCCTTTCAGAATTTCACGATTGGGATGCATTTCGAACTCTTTTGCCATCTGTATCATGTAGAGGATTTTCTCTTTCGACAGGTCGGCAATTGTTACAAAATCATGTTTTTCCATATACCGTAGTTATCTTTTTATTTTTTTTCAACTGCGAAGGTAAGCATAATTTTTAATTTATTTGTGGCAATAGACAGAAAAAATTGTATTTTTGCAAAATAATAGAAATAATGTGCCTGTAACAGGCTAAAGATTACGTATAAAAACTATAATGAGAAAAAAACTAATTCATTTCCTTTGGGGATTTCTTATCTTCATGACAATGGGGGCTTTTGCAAGTTTCATTGCAATATGGAACGGATGGATAGGATATATGCCCGATATTGAAGATCTGCAGAATCCAATCAGCAGATATGCCTCACAGGTGTATTCGGCGGACGGCAAACTGTTGGGAACCTACAACATGAACCGCGAAAACAGAATCCATGTGGGCTACAACAATCTTTCACCTTATTTAATAAAAGCACTCGTGGCGACAGAGGACGAGCGCTTCTACGAACATTCGGGCATCGACTTCATCGCACTGGCAAGAGCCGTGGTAAAAAGAGGACTGCTCGGACAGACAAGTGCAGGAGGCGGCTCTACCATTACGCAACAGTTAGCTAAGCAGCTTTATTCGCAGACTGCAGAGAGCACGTCGGAACGACTGATACAGAAGCCTATAGAATGGGTAATAGCAATAAAACTGGAGAAATTCTATACGAAAGAGGAAATCATTACCATGTATCTCAACTATTTTGATTTTCTCCATAATGCTGTAGGTATAAAAAATGCAGCGAATGTGTATTTCGGCAAAGACCCATCGAAGCTGACGCTTGATGAGGCTGCCACTTTGATAGGATTATGCAAGAATCCTTCTTTCTTCAACCCGGTACGCTATCCAGAACGCTGTCTGGAAAGAAGAAACGTGGTGCTCGGACAGATGCTGAAGGCAGGGTATATCACCCGGGCGGAGTTTGACGAGAACAAGATGAAGGATCTGGAGTTGAACTTCCACCGCTCTGACCATAAGGATGGCATTGCAACGTATTTCCGTGAGTTCCTGCGACAGTATATGATGGCGAAAAAGCCGGAACTGTCAAAGTATCCATCATGGAACAGGGTGCAGTATTCCGTGGATTCACTTGCATGGGAGACTGACCCTCTGTATGGCTGGTGCAACAAGAATTTAAAGAAAAACGGAGAGCCGTATAATGTATATACCGACGGACTGAAGATTTTCACCACACTGGATTCAAGAATGCAGAAATATGCAGAGGATGCCGTAAGGAAACATGTAGGCGGCTACCTGCAGCCTGAATTCTCTAAAGAGAACAGGACTAAGCCGAATGCTCCGTTCACGAAGGCGTTGAAGGCTTCGGAAGTGAATTCCATTCTCGACCGTGCCATGCGACAGAGCGACCGCTACAGGATGCTTAAGGCACAGGGCGCATCGGAGGAGGAGATAAAGGAGTCGTTCAAAAAGCCGGTGGAGATGACTGTGTTTACGTATCATGGCGACATAGACACGCTGATGTCGCCAATGGACTCCATACGATATGTGAAGTCGTTTCTGAGAGCCGGATTCATGAGTATGGACCCGAGAAACGGTGCCGTAAAGGCGTATGTGGGAGGTATTGACTTTACTCATTTCAAATACGACATGGTGACGCAGGGCAGAAGGCAGGTTGGTTCTACAATAAAGCCGTTCCTCTACGCCCTGTCAATGGCTAACGGCATGTCACCTTGTGATGTGGTACGCAACGTGCAACGCAGCTATGGTAACTGGACTCCAAGAAACGGCTCAAGGGCTCGCTATGGCTCTATGGTGACACTGAAGTGGGCTTTGTCTATGTCGAACAACTGGATTTCGGCAGACCTCATGAGCAGGATAAACCCACAGGACTTCCTGCGTATACTGAGAGACTTCGGAATAAACACATTCGGCATCTATCCGTCTATCGTGCTCTGTCTTGGCCCTAACGAGGCAACAGTAAGCGAGATGGTAAGTGCATACACCACGTTTGCAAACCACGGCATACATACAAAGCCGATGTTCGTTTCGAAGATAGAAGACAGCGATGGAAATGTCATTGCCAACTTCCAGCCTCGCATGAATGAGGTAATAAGTGAAGAAGGGGCATACAAAATGCTTGAGATGCTGATGTCTGTCATTGACCATGGCACAGGAGGAAGAATGAGATACAAATACAAGGTGGAGTGCCCGATGGGTGGCAAGACGGGAACTACAAACCGCAATGCCGATGCTTGGTTTATGGGCTTTACTCCGACGCTGGTGAGCGGCTGTTGGGTTGGCGGTGAAGACCGTGACATCCACTTCGATTCTACCCGTATGGGACAAGGAGCGAACATGGCATTGCCTATATGGGCATATTATATGAAAAAGGTGTTTGCCGACCGTTCTCTCGGTTATGACCCGAATGAGAAATTCGACATTCCGGAAGACTTTAACCCTTGTAGTAGTGCAGATGACGAGATAGACAGCAGATATAGTATTGAGGAAATCTATGAGTAGTAAATGACTCTATGTGACAAGCCTTATGCACTGTGAGGCTGAGACTTGCCTACAAGACTTTCACACTGACATATCTAAGGATATTTGCAATAACGACCTAATGACCGTTTGGGGTTATACAAGAGAGATTTATGCAGGAGCAAGAGAGGGCAGAAGCGGTTTCGCTTCTGCCCTCTCTTGAATGAGTGTGTGTTTAGTATGCCTGTGTATTATTTTTAGTCTTCGTCATTAACAACGAGATTCATCTCTTCAACGCAAGAAACTCCAGTGTATGTAAGAACCGGAAGGTCGCCACGCAGAGCACCAAGAGCATTGTATGCCAACGACTTCATCTCGTTTTCGCCAGGAATGACTACGACTGGAGCAAGATACTCAACCTGTTCCTTTATGCCTGCTACGCAATAATCACCATGAGCCATACCACCTGTAAGGATTATAGCATCTACCTTTCCCATCATAGCCACATACATAGCACCAATCTGCTTGGATATAGTATAGAGCATAGCTTCAAAGAGTGTACGGTATGGCTCTTCGCCAGCCTCAGCCTTACTTTCGATAGTAATCATGTCGTTTGTTCCAAGGTATCCGGTAAGTCCACCCTTGCCGTGAATCATCTTCTTTATCTGACGGATATCATATTTGCCGCTGAAGCATAGGTTCACCAAAGCCTCTGCTGGTATTGTTCCTGCACGCTCCGGAGAGATAGGACCTTCACCATTGAGGGCATTGTTGACATCAATGACTTTTCCCTTCTGATGAGCTCCAATGGAAATACCGCCACCGAGGTGAGCCACGATAAGGTTCATGTCTTCATATTTCTTACCAACAGATGCAGCATACTGCCTTGCCGTTGCCTTCTGGTTGAGTGCGTGGAAGATGGACTCTCTCTTTATTCCCGGAAAACCAGAAATTCTTGCCTTCATAGGGAACTCGTCAACAACAACAGGGTCGGCGATATATGCCTTGCATCCACATTCCCTTGCTATTTCGTCAGCAATGAGAGCACCAAGGTTGCAGGCATGCTCATGAGTAGCATTCAACAAGTCCTCTTTCATCTTCTCGTTAACTTCGTAGACACCACCCTTGAGAGGGCATAACAGACCGCCACGGCCTATAACGGCATCAAACTTCAGCTCTATTCCTTCTTGTTGAAGTTTCTGTACTATGAAATCCCTTCTGTATTCATATTGGTCAATGATATGATGGAATTTCGAGAGTTCGTTTACAGGGAGATGCGCTCCACCTGTCCAAACTACTTTTTCATCTTCGTATATTGCGAGTTTCGTAGATGTAGATCCAGGGTTAATGGCTAAAATTTTCATATCAGTTATTTATTGTTTTTATTTATGAGATATACAGGCCACAGCAAGACTATAGAATTTGGATTCACCGCTGTCAGCTCTTGAGGCTACAACGATTGGGGCAGTAGTGCCATACAGCATACCTGCCGTTTCAGCACCTCCGAAGAGAGTGATAGTCTTGTAGAATACATTGCCCGACTCGATGTTAGGGAAGATAAGGGCATCGGCATTGCCAACCACAGGTGATGCAATACCCTTGATAGCGCCACTGTCGGCATCACATGCCGTCTTGACATCCATCGGTCCGTCAACGACAACATCTCCGTATGCTCCCTCTTTAGCCTTTTTCATAAGTGTTTCATAACTCAAGGTGTGAGGGAATTTCTCACTGACCTTCTCCGTGCAGTGTATAAGAGCCACGTTCGGACGTTCTTTTCCGAGATTACGGCAAACATCCACGACGTATCCCAAAATGGCATCAAACTGCTCTTCTGTAGGCCGTGGAATAACGGCTGCATCAGAGAAAACGAGGAATTTGTCGTATGAAGGAATCTGTGCCACTGTCACATGGGTCATTACCCTACCCTTCTCCAACAAACCATGTTCCTTGTTAAGTACTGCCCTAAGCAGATTGTCTGTGTTGATCGTGCCTTTCATGAGAACATCAGCTTTGCCTTCTCTCACAATCTGTACTGCAAGAGCTGCTGCCGCATCCGGATTCTCTGCTTCATGGATAGATACGTGGTCTGGATATTTCTCTGCCAGTTCGCAGACAAATTCCGCTTTCGTACCGCCAGTGCATAACAGGAAGTCTGCAATGCCTTCTTCCAAACCGCGGTTAATCACATACTCCGTGTGCGAATCGTTCGGGCACACCAACGCAACTCTTTTCCTGTTCTTTAGTAAGCTCAGGTTGCTTATAAGTGTCTTGAAATTCTGAGTAGATTGCATAATGCTTTTCATTTTTTTGCAAAAATACATTAATCATACTATACATCAAAGAAAAATTACACAAATCTTTATCGAATGTGCAGTTTGTCCGTGTTTTTGCTTATTAAATATGAGTTTTAGAACATTTTCAAAGATAAGAGTGGTATATTTTTCCCTTTCATTTTGTTTATTTAGAATTTAACAAAAGGTTTTACATTGATCAAAATCAACATATTTATAGTCTCTATTGAGGTTCGTTAAGTGTTTACAATACATTTTATCACATGATGGAAACTTAGAATTGTTTAGGCGTTTTCGTGTTTTCAGCAGACAAGTTGACGAAAAGATTTGTCTACCCGACTTCCTTGAACAACGAAACGAACCTCCTCGCCCAATTACCAACTCGTCTAATAAAAAACATACGTTTTTACGACTTATACTAAAGAAAAATCATAAAATATATGTATTTTATCTTTAATACTAAAGAAAAACATTAACTTTGCAAGAGATAACATATAAATGAGATGTCGAGTCCTCTACGAGACTTTACATTTTCATTACATTATTAATATATAGAAAAGCATGATACGTTTTTTGAAATACTCATTACTTACAGTACTGCTGTGCTTGGCAACAATCGCTGACGCACAGACGCAGAACTACCGTGAGATGCACAAGGTGAAGAAAGGCGAAACGATTTTCGGCATCGCAAAGAAATACGAAATATCCATCGAGGAACTCATCAAGGCTAACCCCGACATGAACTCTGTGGGATATGAACTGAAGAAGGGCGACTATATCTTCATCCCATACCCTACTGGAAAGACTGCTACCACAACAAGCAAAGACAAGTCTGCACAGCAGAACAAGACTGTAGCAGCGAAAACCAACACCGTAAAGGTTGGCATTATGTTGCCGCTACACAATGTTGACGGCGACGGCAGACGTATGGTGGAATACTACCGCGGAATACTTATGGGATGCGACAAGCTGAAAAAGGAAGGCATAAACATCGACATAAAGGCATGGAACGTGGCTATCGACACGGACATCAACCAGACGCTCAGCCAGCAAGGTGCAACAGACTGCGACGTGATTTTCGGTCCGCTATATTCAAAACAAGTACCGGCACTCTCGGAATTCACCAAGAAACACGGCATAAAATTGGTTATACCTTTTTCTATAACAGGAAACGACGTGGCAAAGAACCCGAACATCTTCCAGGTCTATCAGAGTCCTGAGCAGTTCTACGGCGAAGTGGTGAAGCAGTTTACAACACGCTTCAGCGGAAGCCACGTAGTGGTGGTTGACTGCAACGACAAACAGAGCGACAAGGGCGTGTTTACCTTCACACTGAGAAAGGCACTTGCCGACAAAGGCATGACTTGCAGCATAACAAACATTACAAACAGCGATGAAAGCTTTGCAAAGGCTTTCTCTACTACGAAACCGAACATCGTGGTACTAAACACCGCACGCTCGCCGGAGCTGAACGCCGTGATAGCAAAGCTCGACAAATACAAGGCGACGATGCCAAGCGTGAAGGTGTCGCTCTTCGGATATACAGAATGGCTGATGTATGCAAAATACAACATGGATAAATTCTGCAAATACGACACCTGCGTACCGTCACATTTCTATTATAACCCTCTGTCAACGGCAACAAAGGATTTCTCAACGGAATATCTGAAAAAGTTCGACCAAAGCATGATGGACTATATGCCACGCTTTGCCATAACCGGCTATGACCATGCCATGTTCTTCATAAGGGGCATTAGCAAACAAGGAAAGCTCTTCAACGGTACGGAACCGGATGCCAAAGCTCTGCAGGCACAACTGAAGTTCAGAAAAGCTGACGGACAGAACAGCGGCATGCAGAACCACAATCTGATGTTCGTACACTACAACACGAACAAGACAATCTCCATAATACAGTTCTAAGCCACATGCAAAGGAGACAACAAAAAACAACAATGAACAGAATAAAGCAATACGCAGCAACAATACTGCTCATGATAACAGCTCTGACAGCAGAGGCTCAGATAGGACAACACCGCAACGATCTCAGCATCGGAGTGAACGGCGGTTACATGCTCAGCAACATCGGCTTTACACCTAAAGTGAACCAGAAGATGCTCGGAGGCATAACGGGAGGTGTTTCCTTCAGATACGTCTGCGAGAAATATTTCTCTACCATCTGCTCGGTACAGGCAGAGGTAAACTATGCACAGACGGGATGGAAGGAGGATATACTGAACCTGAACGATGAACCCGTGATAAATCCGCAGACCGGCATGGCTGAGGAATACAGCCGCACGATAAGCTACATACAGATTCCTGTGTTCGCCCATCTCGCATGGGGAAGGGAGAAACAGGGCTTCCAGTTCTTTTTCCAGGCTGGACCTCAGTTCGGCATCTATCTCAGCGATGATGTCAAGGCGAACTATGACCTTGCCACCCCAAACGTTGATGACCGCTCCAACAAGAACATAGCACAGGAAACGATGCCGATAGAGAACAAGTTCGACTATGGCATAGCGGCAGGACTCGGAATGGAATACTCCCATAGAAAAGCGGGACACTTCCAGATTGAAGGAAGATACTATTACGGTCTTGGAAATATATACGGTGATTCAAAGAAAGACTACTTCGGAAAGTCGAACCACGGCAACATCGTCATGAAGCTCACCTATCTCTTTGACCTCACCCACTGAGAATAGAAACAACAAACAAAATTTGAAAATAACCAATTAACCAAATTAATAACTTAAAAAACATCGTTTATGTTTGAAAATCAACCAAAAGGTCTGTGGGCCTTAGCCTTGGCAAACACTGGTGAGCGTTTCGGCTACTACACCATGCTTGCAGTGTTCTTACTCTATTTACAGGCTAACTTCGGTTTTGAAACCGGATTGGCAAGTACTATCTACTCAACATTCCTGATGATGGTCTACTTCCTTCCAATCATCGGAGGTATCGCCGCCGACAAGTTCGGCTTTGGACGTATGGTTACCACTGGTATCTTCATCATGTTCATCGGCTATCTTGTCCTCTCGCTTCCTCTCGGCAAAGACACTGTTGCCATTGCCGCTATGGGACTGTCACTAATCCTCATCGCCTTAGGAACAGGATTGTTCAAAGGAAACCTTCAGGTTATGGTAGGTCGTCTCTATGACGAGCCTGCGTTTGCCAAGAACCGAGATTCCGGTTTCTCACTGTTCTACATGGCTATCAATATCGGTGCGATGTTCGCTCCTACAGCAGCCATCAAGATTATGAAGTGGGCACAGGTCAGCTTCGGCGTATCGCCAGAGGATGCTTACCACTTTGCCTTTGCAGTGGCTTGTGCTTCTCTTATCGTAAGTATCGCCATCTACTACGCATTCAGCTTCACTTATAAACATGTTCTTGCAAACGAAGCAAAGAAGAACTCTGCCGACGCATCAAAAGCTGATGCCAAGGAGCTTTCTCCTGCCGAGACAAAGGAGCGCATCGTTTGTCTGTGTCTTGTGTTTGCTGTGGTTATCTTCTTCTGGATGGCATTCCACCAGAACGGCAACACTCTGACTTTGTTTGCACGCGACTATACAAACAAGACTTCTGAGGGTCTGCAGTCTATGGCATTCGACGTAACGAACCTCGTTGCCTGCATCTTTGTAATATACGGCTGCTTCAGTCTGGCACAGAGCAAATCGGGTAAGGGCAAGGGCATTTCACTTGGTGTTATCGTTGCAGCCATCGCCTTCCTGTTCTACAAATACAACAACCTTGACGGTGTTGTTGAAGTGGAAGCTCCTATCTTCCAGCAGTTCAACCCATGCTACGTTGTTGCCCTGACTCCAGTCAGCGTTGCATTGTTCTCATGGCTCAACAAGATTGGCAAGGAGCCTACATCACCTGAGAAGATTGGTCTTGGTATGCTCGTAGCTGCTCTTGGTTTCGTTTGGATGGCAGTAGGTTCAATGGGTCTCGAACTCCCGTTGGCACAGGGCGACCCTGCTACTGAAGGTCCACGTGTAAGCGCCAACCTGCTTATCTCAACTTACCTCATTCTTACATTTGCCGAGTTGCTGCTTTCTCCTATCGGTATCTCATTCGTATCTAAGGTAGCACCTCCAAAGTATGCTGGTCTGATGATGGGTCTGTGGTTTGGTGCGACAGCCATCGGCAACCAGTTGGTAATGGTTCCTGGTATCATGTGGGGACAGAACTTCAACCTCGTTACTATCTGGGGTGTTCTCGCCGGCATCTGCCTCGTGTCAGCTCTCTTCATCTTCTCTATCATCAAGAAGTTGAACAAGGTAAGCTAATTCTAATTCTAAGGCTCGCAAGAGAGAACTTATAAACAAAGCCACATCCGTCGGCATTGACGGATGTGGCTTTTGTTTTTAGTTTGGTTATCGATATGTCGGCGACTTATCTGATGATAACCTTCTGGTCGTTGATGATGTAAGAACCTGCCTTCAGATTCTTCAGAGTTGAAAGGCCCATGCCGACGAGCTTGCCGTCGATGGTGTAGACATCGTAAGAAGAAGCCTTGAGCACATTCTCTATTGACTCTATGTCTGCTGTTATTGCCGTTGCCAAGGTTGCCTCAGACTCACCGTCAGCAAACAATGCCGTTACCGCATACACATATGTCTTTCCCTTTTCTGTAGTATTGTCAACAAACTCAAGCTTCTCTGCATCAAGAGTCTTCAGCAAAGTGCCGTCACGGTAAACATTGTAACCGGTAACCTTTCCTGAGCCGGACTCATACTTGATGTCGTCTATCTTGAACAGGAAGTTCGTTTCGTTGCTTGTGGTCTGATGGATGGCAAAGCGTGTTGCTCCTTCCGGAATCTCCACCTTTATCTCTTCCCACTCGCCACTGCTTAGAGTGCGGCTGTCGCCGATCTTCACGAACTTGCTGATATCCGTTCCCTCTGTAGAATACAACACTTCGAAGGTCTCCGGCAACGGGAATCCATCCGTCATGCTGTTGGAAGCCCAGAAGGATATGGTCTGCTTTCTTCCGCTCAGCGCAGGACTGATGAGCCAGTTGTCTGCATCGTAATAGTCCGGGAGGTTAGGGTCGCTGCCGCACTTGTATAATGAAGCAAGATATTTGCTGCCGCCATGAGGCTTGAGAGCGGGTTCGGTGTCGAGAATCTCCTGAGTAATCCAGTCCGTCAGCGGATCAGCAAGAATGAATGCAAACCGTTCTCCCTGGTTCGGATACTCAATACCTGGGAACAGACTACCTGTCTCGGCATCGGCAGGTGTTGAAGTGCCAACCTGTCCTGTCCATTCGCCAAACTTATCCATAGTCCATGAGTCATAGTTCTCGAATCCGTCTTCCACTTCAGTTACTGTTGGAGAGACAGCAGTCCAAGAAACCTTCACGCTACCATCACCGCTCTCCGTTGCATCAACATTAGTCGGACGTGGTTTGTTGGAAATATCAAACGCCACAGATGCAGTCTTCGCATTGTCATCAAGATTCATGTCTACATCATAAGCCACCTCTGCCTTCAGCTCAACGGCATCGTTCTGTTCCATCACGCTCGAAGCATAGTCCAGCGAATAGGTCTTTGATGCGAACGGAGCAAGTTCCGCCTTCTCCTCCTTGCTGTCAACGAGTTTGTCGCCGGCATAGAGCTTCACGGTATAGTCCTTTGCAGGAGTGCAGCCGAAGTTGCTCACGGTAACTTCAACCTTTGCCGTTTCGCCCTTCTTGATTCGTGCTGGAGCAGTGAAATTCTTCAGAGTAAGATCGCTGTTATGTATGTCGCGAACATAGAATTCATCCAGATATATCCTCTCTCCGAGATTTGCCGTGCCGGTAAATCTGAAGATGACATACGGCAGAGATGCCAGTTCCGGCTTCAGTGATATAGACTCACGAACCCAACCTCCATCATCAGCAGAGACATCTATTGTCTTCAGGTCCTCTATGCTTCCATCCGGCTTCTGCACGGAAACGACAAGCTTGGCGTTAGACCCTGTTTCTGCCATGTGGCTGAAGATGAGCATCGGGTTGGTAGTGCCAGCAAGACAAATCTTACCTGAGCCGATTATACCTGTTCCATCGTTGGCATCGCTACGCATTGCGAAGCTGCCGCCATCGCCGTCAGAAGACTCCAGGGTGAGACCTATGGTGAAGTCTTTCTTCAGTGTCCACCACATGTCGTAAGTCAGCTCTGCACCCTGGAAGCTCTCAAAGAACGGAGTGTCGTAAGGTTTGCCGACAACCATATACGGAGTGTACCCGACGGAGCCTTCGCCCGTTTCGTTAACCGCCGTAACGCCGAACCGCACAAGACTCTGTTCACCTTCGTTGGTAACGAAAGAATAGTCATAGAAGTTTGTGCCGACAGGTATTTTCGCTTCAAGCGAAGGAATTTCTCCATATGGGCTATCCTCAAGGGTATAGAACTTGTGCGAAGTCTTCTGCGTGTCAACATATCCTCCGTTTTCACCTTCCTCCTTGTCGGTCCATGTAACCTTTACGGAAGAGGTATTGTCAGCAATGTTCAGTACCGGCGAACTTGGAGTGTCGATACCCACATAAGCGTCAACAGGTTCCGTTGTGCGTCCGTCGCCGTCTGCATTGGCAGATGTTATACTATAGGAGTTGAATCCGTTTTCTGGAGTTGTATCAACGAATGTCTGCTTAGAGCCAGGAGCCACATCTGTCAGTTCCTTGATGACAACGCCTCCACGCTTTATCCTGAAGTTCAGCTTGCCGGAAAGGGCTGTGCCGTTGATAGCCTTCGTCGGGGCTGTGAAACTGATCGTCGCACTCATTGCTCCCTTCTCGGCAGGAACGACAGTGAAGTTGTCTGCCGCTGCCGGAGCAGAAGCCGTCATACCGGCACTCACGCTTATATCGTCAAGCTGCAGATAGTATCTGTCCGGTTCGCTGACAGCATGGAAGCCTATATAGAGCTTGCCGTCTTCCGTAGCAGTAATCTCCTTGGTAAATTCCGTGTATGCTCCCGGCAGTTCCGTTGCAGGCAGCAGCTCTGTCGTCATACCTTCTACTGTGTTGCTGGAACCGTATTTCACCTCAAGTTTCTCTATAAGAGAAGATCTGTAAGACCTTGCCTTGAACTTCACGGTGTATACCTTGTTTTTCTCCACCTTGAGCGGAGGAGTGATGAGCCAGTCATCGCCCACATTATCCTTATTATATTTATATCTTGCCTCGCCGTTGCCGTCGGTATAATTATAGAACCACTTTGAGTCATCGTTGTTGTTGTCGATGATGGTGAAGTAAGCCATGGCGTCCTCACTGTCAAACCCTTCTGAATACGGAAGGTTAATGGCATCACCATATACCTTATAGTCGGAGCGGACCTCTTCACCTGTCTTCTTGTCGTTGTAAGCCTTCACGCCGTAGGCATAAGCCTTAAAGTCCTTGCTCGTAATCTTGTCGCTGAAGCTCGTTTCCGTAATGCCCTTGGCAACAACGGTCTTGTCAGGATATCTGACGACATCATATTTCACATCGCCCACATATCCTCCGTTTACACCTTCCGTAACGGCATCCCACGAAAGACTAACGTCACCGGTCTCTTCGTTGAGAGCGAGACTTATGTTTCCTGCTCCCTTAGGAGTGTCGTAGCCTACATACATCGTAGTCTTAGCTATCTCTCCCTTACCCTCTGAGTTGGAAGTGGAAACTTTAATATTCTTCAGTCCGTCTGTATTGAAGGTTAGGCTTTCCGTAACGTCGGCACCTGGTGCGCCGCTGCCGCTGGCAAGCACATCAGCACCCTCGGAAATGGAGTATGACACCTCACCTGTAAGGTTGTCACCTTTTATATTTGTTGTAGGTAGTTTGAATGAAATGGTACCGTTCAGGTTACCGTCTGTGAAATGTGTTGTCAAGTCTGTCGCTGCCGTCGGCGCACCGTCGGCAAGAGCCTCCGGCACGGTGAGGAGCATTATCATATTGTTGTTGGTGAACTCTCCCACTTCTTCTGCAGCACCTGTAGTGAGGTCTACCGTATAAAGCTTTGATGAACCGGCGCCATCAACACATGCCCAATAGAATACGCCCGTCTTCTGGTCTATCTCACCACTCTGATAGTAGTATTTCTGTTCGCTGTTCATCAGTCTTACGCCTGTGGCTCCTATCAGTTTCTCTTCCGCCGTCAATGTGTTTATCTTGTAGAGGTTACCGTCTTCGGCTACACCATACAGCACATTGTCTTTCGTTATGCCGAGGGCAACATACTGATGCCCCAGTGTACCGATAGTGGTGCGTGTCTTGTTCGGGTAGTCTACTATGCCGAGTTCCATTGCGCTGGCATCAGAATTGAAGAACTCTCCGTATACCGTGCCGTCGTCGGCTGTTGCCGTCTCGCAGGCAATAAGAGAATAATCGTTCAGGTCGATGATGTCTCCTTCCCTCTCCCACGTCTCTGTATTGAACACGTATAGCGAAGCGAATATTACTCCCGGATAAGCGGTATAGTTCACGGTGTACAGCTTGTCGCCGACAATGGCTCCGCCGCCGTTAGGACGGATATAATTATTCAGTCCTAACGCTTCAACGGTGATGTTGCTCACCGCATTGAATTTATAGAAACCATAGGCTTTACCACTGTCTGCCCACGTGGCATCATCCACTACGCTTCCCCACAGCTCTCTGCCCGACACCGTCTTTGCCGTTCTCAACGGCACTCTCGGTTGAAGAGACAATGGTGAAAGGTTGCCACCGTGGCGCAACTCCTTAAGTCCGGAATTGAAGCTGTTTCTAAGCACCATTCCTTTGAAAAGCAACGGATAGCTGTCTTCCAACTTCTGTTCCTGTTTACGCAATGCGGCAGGAGTTGTCCTCATGGGTTTCTGCAATACTGACGCAGGAATAGTGCTACGCAGTCCCAATTCCAGTTTCTGGGCATCTGTCTTCACCGGCAACAAAAGCATTGCCGCTGTAGCTCCCGTGATAATGAAGTTCAGTTTGTTACTCATAAGCTAATATATATATTTAATTATGTATGGTTAAGATTCTATTGTGCTTGCAAATATAAACAAAAGTTTGGTTTCACAACGACAAAAGGAAATATTATTTCAAATATAATGTACTTTTGTTCACTTGCAGGATTAGCAAGCCAGGATATTTATCTTATATAATATAATAAGGTAAACCCGACATTACAAAAAGACAGTGCTATGCTTGATAATCTGCCAAAGTTTTCTCTAAAAGAGGCACAGGCTCCACCAATTAGCCTAAAAGGAAGACAAAAGGTCAAAATGTTACATATTTTTAATTTTCTCTTCCTCTTTTTTTGTTTTTCCAGATTTTATATATACATTTGCACATATCAATCGTTTAATTTGCTGCTTTCATTTGCAACACTAAGGTTAGTGAATTTTACGATCTGACGGAACCCTAAGTTAACTTCTTGTTGCTATGGCTTTAAAAAAAATTATAAACAATAGTGTTGCAACTTCTAATAGTTATGAGAAATTTCTTTTTACCCAAAAGTCGGAATCTGGCTGTTTGCAAAGGTTTATGCGGCTCGTCCAAGCGTTTTTTCTTTCTGTTGGCAATGGTTTTCATGGTGACAGGCAACGCACTTGCCGAAGTGATTGACGGTCTGAACTACATTTTGGATCCCGACACGAAGACTGCCACTCTTACTGCCGACACGGAGGAATATAGCGGTGATATCGTTGTTCCGGAAAGCGTTCTGGCGAAGGACAACATCTCGTACACCGTCACTCGGTTTGGAGATTACTGCTTCAACAGCTGCCGCAACTTAACTTCTGTCTCCATCCCATCGACTGTCACATCGCTTGGCGACCGCTGCTTCATGTCGTGCATCAATCTTACTTCAATCAATATCCCTTCATCAGTCACTTCTCTTGGGGAAAACTGCTTCTACGACTGCACGAACCTGGCTTCCATCAACGTGCCTTCTTCTGTCACAGTGATGGGCGACCGTTGCTTCTTCGGCTGTAAAAGTCTTACGTCCATCGAGCTTCCATCATCCATCACGGTATTGGGAGACGCCTGCTTCCGCAGTTGCACCAACCTGACTTCTGTCTCTCTCCCCTCGGCTGTAACATCGCTTGGCGAAAGGTGCTTCTACGAATGCTATAGCCTGACTTCCATCACTATCCCTTCCACTGTCACCTGGCTGGATGAATACTGCTTCGCTTATAGCGGTTTGACCTCCGTCATACTGCCTTCATCCGTAAAGATTCTGGGCGACGGCTGCTTCACCGAATGTGCCGATTTAACTTCCACCACACTCTCTCCGTCTCTCACCTCGCTTGGGGAATCTTGTTTCTGGGGCTGCACGAGTCTGGCTTCCATCACGATTCCTTCGTCTGTCACATCGCTTGGAGAGGAATGCTTCGCTGAATGCAACGCTCTGGCTTCCGTCGCTCTCTCTTCTTCTTTGGAGACAGTGGAGGACTACTGCTTCGAAAACTGCAACAGCCTGGCTACCATCACAATTCCTTCGTCTGTCACATCGCTGGGAGAAGGATGCTTCGAGGGTTGCAGCAGTCTCGCAACGATGTACTTTGAAGGCAATACCCCACAAGGTACAGGCGAGGCATCAATCGCCACGACTTGCATAATTTATGTGCTTGACGAATATCTGCAGAATTATAAGGACGCATTAGGCGCAGAGTACAACATCAGCACCTGGATTCCGGAAGGAGAAGGAGGCGGCGACGACAAGCCGGAGGCCAAGTGCGCCACACCTACCATTTCCTATGAAGCCGGCAAGCTGATGTTCGCTTGCGACACGGAAGGGGCTAAGTATCACTACACCATATCGAATCCTGATGTCGCAACCGATATGCAGAACGAGAACGGCGAAGTGGCTCTCTCTGCCACATACAAGATTACCGTGTATGCCACTGCCGACGGATTCTTGCCGTCTGAAAGCTCCGAGGCAAGCCTGCATTGGCTGAATGCCGACATGGAAACTACCACTGGTCTCAACACTGCCAAGACTCGCGGCATTATGGTATCTACCCATGACGGCACTGTCAGCATTTCCGGTCTCGGCAATGGCGAGGCTGTCAGGTTCTATTCTGCCGACAGCAGACTGGTTGGCTCCGCTACGGCTATCAACGGCTGCGCATCGTATGCGGTATCCGAATCTCTGGTCGTTGCCAAGGTGGGCGACAGCTCGATTAAGATTATTGTGAAATAAGTTCCGGCGTAGGCGGCATCGCCGCCTACGCCACATTCTACCACTTCTCTACAATTCACAAGAAAACATCAACATTCTCCAATTCTAAAATTCTTGACAGAAAAAATATTAATGGAAGATTAATGTTAGATTAATGGAGATTAATGTTCAAAAAAAATAATCTGTATGCTCCTGCTTGACCACTTTTATATGCAACCATATCATTTTGCTGGATACCACCATCATCATTTCTGTCAATGTACACATTATTATAGACATTTGAAGTTTGTCATTTTCTTGCTGATGTTGCTGCATTTCCAATTGATAGAAGAATACAATATGTTGCCTGGCGATGCAGCTAACAGCAAACGCTTGATTTGGAAATGATAGCATTTTCTCCAATATTTGGTTTGGAAATGCTTAAATATTCTTAGTTTTTTGCTTTGGATTTGAAATTTATACCTATCTTTGCACTATCTCTAAACAAGATAGTGCACTACTGCTTGTGCTATCTTTTGTCTTGATAATAATTGAATTAACCATGTTTGAACGAATTGCTATAAGATATCTCCGCAGTTGGGCAACAAAAGAAGAACGTAAGCCTTTGGTTTTGCGTGGAGCTCGACAAGTGGGTAAAACCACCTTGGTAGAACTATTTGCCAAGGACTTTGATACATATATTTATCTGAATTTGGAAGAGAGAGAAAATGCAGAACTCTTTGCTGCCGACTATTCCTTCGAAGATTTATTGGCAGGCATCTACTTCAAGGCTAATAAGCAACAAGATGAGAATAAGCGTACTCTGATATTTATCGATGAAATTCAGAATGAGCCTAAGGCTGTGCAGATTTTGAGATATTTCTATGAAAAGCGGCCAGACTTGTATGTTATAGCAGCAGGTTCGCTTTTAGAGAGTCTGATGGGCAGACATATTTCTTTCCCTGTGGGCAGGGTAGAGTATATGGCTTTGCATCCTTGCACCTTTGTTGAATTTCTTAAGGCTATTGGGCAAGATGTTATAGCCGAACATATAGAGCAGGTGTCGTTGCCTGCATCTTTGCATACCCATGTCATGGACTTGTTTAAGAAGTATATGATAGTAGGTGGACTACCAGAGGCTGTTGCTAACTATGCTCAGTTCAACGACTTGGTTAGACTGAATGGTGTTTTCAATTCTCTGCTGTCTGGCTATCGTGATGATGTAGAGAAATATGCAAGCAAGCCAAAGGAGCAAGATGCTATCAGATATATATTGAACTATGGTTGGACTGCAGCAGGCCATCGCATTCTGTTTGCTAAGTTCACAGGCTCTACTTTCAAGGCTGCCGAGGCAGGGAATGCTTTCAGGACTTTAGAGAAGACTCTATTGCTTGAATTGGTTTATCCTCTCACCTCGTCGTCCTTACCTATTTTACCAGATTTGAAGAAGAGTCCTAAACTGTTGTGGCTTGATACAGGGTTGGTCAACTATGTGGCTGGCATGCAAGAAGATTTGTTGTTTAATAAGGATGCCGACGAACTTTGGAATGGCGATATTGCAGAGCATGTAGTGGGACAAGAACTGTTGGGAGCTACATATAACTTTGGTGAGAAACGAATGTTTTGGGTTCGTAATGCCAAGAACTCACAGGCAGAAGTAGATTTTCTGATACGCTACAAGTCGCACCTACTTCCAATAGAAGTGAAAACAGGCAACAATGCCAAGCTTCGTTCCTTGCATCTCTTTATGGAAGAGTCGAAAGAAACGATAGCTCTGCGTCTTTGGAATGGACCCATGACATCTGATACAATCACAAAGTCAAATGGTGAAACTTTCACCTTATATAATATACCTTTATACTATGCTGGTCATCTGCAACATTTTTTAGATGGTGTAGTGTAAGTATAGTAAAGACAGATCGTCACAATACTAATAATCGTTCTTTGGCTAACAATTATTAATGGAGATTAATGTTAGATTAATCTCCATTAATATTTATTTTCAAGAATTTGAGAATGGGTGACATTCTACCTATCCTCACCAATTCCACGGAATATCCTCTTGCGTATGGTAAAAAATATATGTATACCCCACCTGTCAGACTTTTGCATAAATAACCAATCTAACCGTATAAATAAACGGTTTGTTAAGAACGTCTGTATAGTCCGATTCTGACAATCACGCCAAACCTCTGCAGACATGGGATTTTGTCATCATTTAGAAATTCGGTAACTTTCCAATAGAAAGTCCGTAACTTT
>ERZ1027266.521-NODE-521-length-26313-cov-9.293054_pt1 | contig 26313 bp, 24 predicted proteins | sample MGYA00519257_ERZ1027266 | MGnify/ENA primary metagenome ERZ1027266 (study PRJEB26926, sample SAMN06164683) | human gut metagenome | biome: ENVO:00009003; feature: ENVO:2100002; material: ENVO:00002003 | host: Homo sapiens | place: USA | collected 2012 ... | reverse complement strand
AGAGACAGATATAAGGTAAAAAAATCACTTATATACTGATAATTTAGCCCAAAACAATCATTGGGATTTAAAAGAGTCCAAACAAATGAAAAGAAGAATTCATCCGGTTGGACTCTTTGTTTATATGCATGTCTGCCCTCTATCACTTTGACTCTATCATCAGATACGAGTGATATACAGCCTGATTCCAATTAAAGCAGAACACGGAAGGAGAATCATCATACGCACCCTTTGAGTTCTTGCCACGCCACTGTATTAAGTCGAACTGTTTTAATGTCTCCGGCACATCGCTTGCAACAACACGGACAAGGACCTTCACTCCTGCCGGAACAGTCACCGGAGTGGAATCATAGATTTCATTACTTCCAACAGGCGCACAATCCTCAGGTATGCCTATGAGTTTACAACTATTATTGCAACTGCGCTCTTTCAATGTGCCATAAGTGCCATTGGAAGTCATATATTCATTTCCCTCTGCATCCAGAACAAGGAAATCATGCTTGTCGAACGAGATATAATGGTCATAATCATCCTTATTGTCAATGGAGAAGGTTATCAGAACATCTGTACCATAACGTACACATGACTCCAAACCATATTTAACATCAGCCATAGAACTAACGGCTGTAAAAATCAGAAATATCGATAGTAGAACTGTCTTTTTCATAATTGTATGCTTTTAACGTCTTGTTGTCTTTTTTCTATATGTTGTAGTTGTCCTCGTTGCAGACTGGGAACTTGGAGCTGCCGTAATATTCACATTACGCAATATGATATACGGCTTGGCAAAATTATCGGTACCTGGTAGAGATGGATAGCAACCACGAACCTTAAACGGAATACGTATAAGGTTGAAACTCTTCACACCCTGAGGAACATTGGTGATTTTCAACTTAAATGTAGCTGATGCGCCCGGCGCAAACTTCAAGATATTGCTACTCCAAAGCAATTTTGAGTTCATCGTTATGTCGAGACCACGCACTGGAGCTGTGGGGGCATTGTATGCTGTTCCGTTCTCATCATAAGCAGACCAGTCATCAAAGAAACAGTTCAGAATCTTTCCGGTATTGGTTATCGTATACGACAGTGTTACCGTAGTGCCTGAACGCTGGAGGCTGTTCACTGTAAGCCGTACATCAGGATTGGTACAATAACAGTCGTTGAGATTGGATGGAGTATAGTCCTTTATCGCAATACCTGGAAGCATCTTGGTTTCTATCTCTTCACCGACGGCATTGTCACGGTCGAACGAATAGCCATTGTCGGAAGAAGACTGGAAATATGCCTTGAAAGCGATCTTGTCTATATAAGTGACGTCTTCCGTTGCTCCGCAGAAATAAAAATATCCCTTTACCTTCGCTCCCGCAGGAATACGATGCGAAGCATAGGTAATATGCATTTCATAATCCGTTGACATAAGATAATCAAAGCCACAATTACCCACCAATGTTGCATTTGGATAATATTCATTACCGCCCCAAGTGGCACGAGTTGCCTTCAGGATAACATTAAGGTTGTCTGTACTCGTATTCTCCATCAAGAAGCCTACACGTACACACTGGGTGCCATAGCGCACTGCATCTGTCAGAGTAACATTTATCTTTCTTATTGCCGAACTGCTTGCAGATGAACTCTTTCTGCTTCTCGAACTTGATGAACTTGACGAACTTGACGAGCTGTTTGAGCTACTGTCATCTCCAAGCACCGCATCAGCGATGCTGCCCAAGGCTTTAAGCCACTTCTGGGCACTTACATCCTGCACGCCACCACATGTGAGCAATGCAAGAAGAACAATAATGAATTTTGCCTTCATGTTTTAAGCGATTATGATTTTATTATGATTATGTTATTGTCATTTTTTTCCGAACAGGTATACAAACCTTACGTTTCAAGTATTGCACACTGATACTGGGACAGACATGTTATTTATTATTATACAAAGGTAAAAACATATTTTGAAAAAACAACATTTTCTATAAAGAAAATTAAAAATAGGCATCCTGAGTATGTAACTTTAGTGTTGTAACTATGTAAAATTCTCCAGAATTTACGGGAGATTACTCCAGCACTTACGTAAGAGTACTGGAGTACTTGGCGAAGAGTACTACCCCAGTTCAGGATAACCGAGTGTCATTATACATAGACTTACGACTCGAAAACCATGGACTTACGGTATGAAAACCATGGACTTACGACTCGAAAGCCATGGACTTACGACATGAAAACCATAGACTTACGACATGAAAACCATGGACTTATGACTTTAACTGATTTTACTTTACACTTTTCTTGTTGTTTTACTAAAATACTTCACTCTCTATTCAATCCCTTACTGAATAACTTTACAATGCATGAAAAGTGTTACTGAAACGCTTTACACTATCGTTTCCGGATACAAAGTAACATAAGAGTCTAAACCAATCGGGAAAATTCCAACGGCTATTCTTGTCATTCTGAATGCAGAAGCAGAAAATGGGGAACTAACCTCGCGGCCAGTTCCCCACAAAAACCATGCTATGAAAAAAATATTAGGTATGATTTACATTTTACTTATGATTCCAATCTGTGTGCTTTCAAGGAAGGAAACGATAGAATCAATTTCCTTACCTGGCGGCACCTGTTCCTTAATCTGGTTGATAGCATCGAAGACGCTTGTCTGACCATGGAAAACAAGACGGTATGCATTGGCGATATGACCTATCACCTTATGATCGGTGCCTGAATTTTTGAGCAATGTCTCGTTAACGCCGCCATAACGGACAGGGTTGTCGGTGGCTACGATGAACGGAGGAACATCCTTGCTTATGCGAACACCACCTGTGACCATAGACGCACCACCAATACGTACATTGGCATTGACGATGACTCCAGAAGAGAAGATCACCGCACTATGTACTTCACAATCACCGGCAATCTTTGTTCCATAACCAAATGTACAGTAGTCGTCCACCTTCGTATCATGAGAGATATGCACGCCCTCCATAAAGAAGTTGCGGTTTCCGATACGGGTTTCGCCATCCTTAAACGTGGCACGGTTGATAACAACATTCTCACGGAAGATGTTCTCATCGCCAATGACAAGCGCTGTCTCGTCACCATTGAAGTTGAAGTCCTGGGGCTCGGCACCAAGTACAGTATTCTGATACACCTTGTTACCCTTGCCCATTCGGGTGCCCTTCATAATGCTTACGTAAGGGAAGATAACGCAATCGTCACCGATAACGACATCATCCTCGATATAAGCGAACGGATAGATTGTTACGTTCTTTCCGATCTTTGCTCCCGGAGCTATATATGCTTTTTCACTTATCATAATTTTGAATTTAATGTTTAGAGTTCAGAACAAAGGATATATCCTTATCCTCCGTTCCTCATTCTTAATTCTCCATTTAATTTCTTCCTCCACCAAGAGCGTAGTAGAGATTAACTACAGCCTGCATCTTGTAGAAGTCATCTGCCACCTTGGAGAGCTGTGCGTTGAGAAGGCTCTGCTGTGCTGTGATAACCTCAAGGTAAGTGCTGCTGCCCTCGTTGAAGAGGAGCTTTGTATACTCTACATTCTTGGTCAGACTCTCCACCTGCTTCTGCTCCAGCTTGCTCTTCTCGTCGGAAGAATTATAAAGCACAAGGGCGTTGCTCACCTCGCTACCTGCCGAGAGTACAGCGTTCTGCCATGTGTTGTATGCCTGCTCCTGCTGCGCCTTTGCTACTTTCAAGCCAGCGATGAGCTGTCCGTTGGCGAAGATAGGCTGCACGAGACTTCCTATTGCGCTCCAAAGCATCTTGCCCGGATTAACGATACCGCCGCCACCACTGTTGGTGTAAGCCCCTGATCCGCTGATGGTAATGCTCGGATAGAAACGGGAACGTGCCTGGTTGGTGTTGTAGAAGCACTGTGCAAGACTCATCTCTGCATAATGCACGTCCGGGCGGTTGCTCAGGAGCTGTATGCCGATACCTGTGGAGAATTCCGAAGGCAGCGACTGGTTCTCAAGCTTGCCGCGGCTGATGGTCTGTGCCGGCTGACCGAGCAGCAGGGAGAGAGAGTTCTCCATTTCACGAATCTGACGCTTCAGGTCGGCAGCCTGTGCCTGCACAGAATAGTAGTTGGACTCTGCACTCTGCACGCCGGTCTCCTTTACACGTCCCAACTCTTTCTGCAGCTTCATGATGTCCCATGTCTCCTTCGTAAGGGTTTGCATGTTGTCAACAATCTCCAACTGCTTGTCAAGCATCATCAGCGTGTAATACATGTTGGCGATGTTGGAAATCAGCTTGGTCTGCACCACGAGCTGATAGTCTTTCGTGGCGAGCAGCGACATCTGTGCGCTGCGCTTTACATTGAGCAGGTTGCCAAAGAGGTCTATGCTCCAGCTTGCCTGCACTGGCAGAGAATATGTCTTTGTAGCCTTGTTGCCGTCCCACGAAGAGATTACTCCCTGCGGAGAGAAAGTGAATGAAGGGACGAAGGCGAGTTTAGCCACCTCAAGTTGCGCCTCCACCATCTTCACGTTGAGTGCAGCGTTGAGCATATTGGTGTTGTGGGCAAGTCCCTGCTCTATGAGCGACTGCAGCTGTGGGTCAGTGAAGACACTACGCCAAGGCAGGTTGCCGAAGCTCGTGGTATCGCTGACTGCAAGCGTGTCGGCAACCGATGCAGAATCACGCACCAGTCCTTTCACGTTCACATCCGGACGCTCGTATTTGCTGTATATTCCGCAGCTGCCAAGAAGTAATCCGGCAGAAGCGAAAGCTATTATACTTTTAATCTTCATATAAGTACCTTATTTATTATATATCCAAGTCTTCGGGAGTCGTTACGACGAACTCCCGAAGACTGGAAGTTACTTTTTATTTCTTTGAGCTTTTGTCTATCTGCTCCTGCAATGCTCCTGCCACGTAAGGGTTGGTGTACTGCTTGACCTCTGAGTCAACATCAGCATTGTCATCCTCAAATTCAAGAGGCTTAATCTTCTCCTGAAGTGTCTGGAAGATGTAGAACAATGCCGGAACGACCATAATCTGGCAGAGCATACCGATAAGCATACCGCCTACAGCTGCCGCGCCAAGGGTCATGTTTCCGTTGTAACCTACGCCCCAAGGCATCAGAAGTGGCAACAGACCGATAATCATAGCCAACGAAGTCATGAGGATAGGACGCAGACGGGCTGACGCTCCGAGCACTGCCGACCAAGAGATAGCCATACCCGTGCGGCGACGCTCAAGGGCGAACTGTACGATAAGGATGGCATTCTTTGCCAAAAGTCCCATCAACATAATCAACGCAATCTGCATATAGATATCGTTGTTCTTTCCGAACAGGTTGGTGAAGATGAACGCACCGGCAAGACCGAACGGAATAGAGAGGATAACTGACAGCGGCAGGATGTATGACTCATACTGTGCTGAAAGAATCAGATATACGAAGGTGAGACAGAGCACGAAGATGATTGCTGTGGAGTTGCTTGACTCCTGCTCCGTACGTGTCAGACCGGAGAACTCGTATGTGTAGCCTGCCGGCAGCGTGGTCTTTGCCACTTCTGCCATGGCGTTGATGGCGTCTCCAGTAGAGTAGCCCTCTGCTGCAGAGGCGTTCACATTGATAGATGTGAAGAGGTTGAAACGGTCTATCTCCTGCGGGCCGTATACGCGGCTCAAGTTGACATACTCATTGATAGGAGCCATCTCGCCTGATGACGTGCGAACATATATATTATCAAGACTCTTCAAATCAGCACGGTCTTCAGGAGAAGACTGGATATATACACGATATAGCTTACCGTATGAGTTGAAGTTACTTGCATACATACCTCCGTAGTAGCCCTGCATGGTGGAAAGTACAGAACTTGGATCGATACCGCTCTGCTTACACTTAGCCACATCGATATCTATCTTATACTGCGGATACTTGGTGTTGTATGATGTCATGGCGTTTGAAATCTCCGGACGCTTGTTCAGCTCGCCGATAAACTTCTGGGTAACGTCAAAGAACTTATTCACATCACCACCCGTGCGGTCCTGCATAGAGAAGGTCATACCGTTTGTTGCAGAGAATCCCTGCACCATAGGTGGCTGGAAGGCAAGAATCTGAGCTCCCTTGATGGCTGCCGTCTGCTTGTATATCATACCGAGCACCATACCCGAACCGAGGTTGTGAACGCCGATGTACTTCAGCGGTCCCTCCAGCTTCTGGCGCTCCTCGAACGACTTCAGCTTGATGATGAACGTACCCTGGTTGGAACCCTGACCTGCAATGAAGTTGTAACCCGTAATACGCATACGGCTCTGGATTGCAGGGTTAGTGGCAAGCATACGGTCTACCTGGTCCATAACCTCGTTGGTCTTCTTCATTGAAGTTCCAGGAGGAGTGGAAACGGTACAGAATACAGTACCTGTATCTTCGTCAGGCACAAGACCTGTCTTTGTGGTTGACATGAGTACTGCCATTACTGCGATACCGACAATGACAGCACCTATTGCGATAACCGGACGCTCAACCAAGCGACGCACGCCCTTGGTGTACTTAGCCTGCACCTTTCCATAGGCTGCGTTGAACGAAGCATGGAAACGGTCTACCATCGACATCTTGCGCTCTGAACCGTCCTCGTTCTTAGGCTTCAGCAACATTGCACAAAGCGCAGGAGAAAGAGTCAAGGCGTTGAGGGCGGAAATGATGATGGAGATGGCCATCGTTATACCGAACTCACGATAGAAGGCTCCTGACGTACCACCCATGAATGACACAGGTATGAACACTGATGCCATAACGAGGGTGATGGAGATGATGGCTCCCGAAATCTCATTCATTGCATCAATAGAGGCTGTCGTTGCCGACTTGTAACCGAGGTCGAGCTTTGCATGGACAGCCTCAACTACCACGATGGCATCATCGACCACGATGGCGATGGCAAGCACGAGGGCAGCGAGCGTCAAGAGGTTCAGCGAGAAGCCGAACACATAGAGGAAGAAGAACGTACCAATCAATGACACCGGCACGGCAATCAACGGAATAAGCGTTGATCGTGTGTCCTGCAAGAAGATGTATACCACGATGAACACAAGAATGAATGCCTCAACCAAGGTCTTGACAAGGTCTTCGATAGATGCGAAGAGGAACTCTGTCACATCCTGCATAATGTCGAAGTGGATGCCCGGCGGCATTGAAGCCTCTTGCTCTTTCAGCAGTTTCTTGATGTTCGTTGCAATCTCTGTAGCATTTGAACCAGCGGTCTGGGTCACCATCATGGTAACGGATGGCTTACCGTTGTTCTGTGACTCTACAGAGTATGAGAGTGCTCCCATCTCCACGCGTGCCACATCCTTCACGCGGATTGTCTGTCCGTCCTGAGTTGACTTGATAATCATGTCGCCGAACTCCTCTGGAGTCTGCAGACGACCTCTGTAGCGGAAGGTATACTCATACTGGTTGTCGGAACATTCACCCACGGAACCTGGTGCCGCCTCGATATTCTGTTGTGCCAAGACACCTGTGAGGTCGGAAGGAATCAGTCCGTAGCTCTTCATCTTCACAGGGTCGAGCCAGAGACGCATGGTGTAGTCCTTCTGCGAGAAGCACTGACACTCACCCACACCGTTCACACGCTTGATGGCAGGAACGACGTTGATGTTGGCGTAGTTGGTGAGGAACTTGTCGTCGTAGCGGTCATCATCGGCTGTAAGACCGAAGAGGATAACCGTTGACGACTGTCGCTTCATCACCTGCACACCAGCCTTTGTTACCTCGGCCGGCAGCAGTGCCGATGCCTGCGACACACGGTTCTGCACGTTCACCTGGCACATGTCCGCATCCATTCCTTGTTTGAAGAACACTGTGATTGAAGCGGATCCGGAATTGGTTGCTGATGAGGTCATGTATGTCATGCCCTCCACACCGTTGATTGACTCCTCCAGCGGAGCAAGCACGGAGTTAAGCACTGTCTGCGAGTTGGCACCCGTATAGGACGCACGCACCATGATGGTTGGAGGCGCCATGTTAGGGTACTGCTCGATTGGCAGCGATATAAGTCCGATGACACCGAGAATCACTATCAAGATAGAGATTACGGTGGACAGCACCGGACGTTTGATAAATGTATCTAATCTCATTGTTGTAATATTTTTAGTTGACGAGTTACGGGTAAACGAGGTGGTTTGTGAATGAGTTGACGAATTGTCAGCCCCGTAAGTATCACCTGTCGGCGAGTTGAATTTATGCAAATCTCCTTGTCAACTCGTCTACTTGTCTACTCGTCCACTTGTCTACTTGTCTACTTGTCTACTTGTCTACTCGTCTACTTGTTACTTATTTTCCAAAATCCTTCTTCAGTTTGCTCAGGTCGCTCTGGTCTGCTCCCATAGCCTCAGTCTTCTTCAGCTTCTCCTGATACTGAGCCTCTGTTATTGGAGTAATCTTCTGTCCGTCGGTAAGACCCGAGATACCGTTCATAACGATGCGGTCGCCAACTTTAAGACCTGTCTCGATGATGTAGTTCTTGCCATCATTGTTTGGATTAACTGTTACAGGTGTATACTTTACCTTACTGTCAGAACCTACTACGTATACGAAGTACTTGTCCTGAACCTGTGATACGGCATCCTGCGGGATGATGATGGCTGATGAAGCATGATGAGGAACAACGATGCTACCTGATGCACCACTCTTCAGAAGATGTTCTGGGTTAGGGAAGTCTGCACGCATCGACACAGAACCGGTTGTCGGGTCGATAACGCCACTTACTGTAGCCACACGTCCCTCATGATTATATATTGTTCCGTCTGCAAGCTGCAGCTTCACTGCCGGATAGTCCTTGATGGCAGCATGAATACCACCTACTCCCTTTGTCATTTCGAGGAGGTCTTTCTCCGTTACAGAGAAGTAAACCTGCATTGTACCGATGCTTGAAACCGTTGTCAACGGCTGCTGACTTGAAGCGCTTACGAGAGCACCTACACGATATGGCAGGTCGCCGATAACACCGTTTGCAGGACTGGTCACGTAGCAGAAGTCGAGATTCTGCTTTGCTGTAACATAGTTTGCTTCGGCCTGTGCCACAGCAGCATAAGCAGCCTCAAGAGTATTCTTTGCCGACTGCAGCTCGTACGAACCGATTACGTTGTTCTTGAAAAGTTTCTCATTATTTGTATAAGTAAGCTTAGCCGTGTTGAGCTGAGCCTTTGCTGAGTTTACGGCAGCCCTTGCCTGACGTACAGCAGCGGCATAAGTAACATTGTCAATGACAAAAAGCAGCTGCCCCTTCTTTACAGCCTGTCCTTCCTGAACACAGAGTTTTGTTATGAATCCTGAAACTTTCGGACGTATCTCTACATCCTGTACACCCTTGATGGTTGCAGGGTAGGTGGTCTGAAGCTCTGTGCTCTGGCCACTGATTGTTCTGACCGCATATTCGTCATCTCCGAAATTCGGCTTACCGCTCTGCTTGCTTCCGCATGACGTTACCACCATGGCAGCAGCAAAAAGCAGAATCAAAAAATTGCATTTTTTCTTCATACCTATTTATATAATTAATGTTTTGTTTATACCTAATATTCTTTAAATCACATGCTTTACATAAAAACTCAAACACACATTCAAGTTTTCACGATGCAAAATTAGACAATATTCCTCATACATAGATGCATGAGGAATATTTATTGTTTTGTTTTAACTTAATTTTCAAGAAATGAACAGATGCTCAGGCAACTAAAGACATTGTAAAAGAAAAATAGGACACTCGTCTACTTTTCTTAACTCTATCCTGCATTTATCTTAGCACAATCTCATTGACTTTGCTTTCTTCATAAGCAGCTCCATAAGTGGTTCACGCTCATTAGGCACTTTATTGTCGAGCACAGCGTTCTTTAGTGTCTGCTTCAGTGTTCCAACCTCTCTTGACGGCTTGAGATTAAACATCTCCATAATCTCGTTTCCGTCAATGACTGGCTGCAGTAGTCGCTTGAAGTCCTTCTCTTTCAAGTCGGCAAGCTTCTCTCTCACCATACGGAAGTTCTCAAGAAATCTCTGCTTACGCACCTGGTTCTTGCTCGTTATATCTGCCTCACATAGGGTCATAAGGTCATCTATATCATCACCGGCATCATTGATAAGTCGGCGAACGGCACTGTCCGTAACCACATCGTCAGCAATGGCGATAGGCCTCATATGCAGGTCAACCATCTTCTGAACATATTTCATCTTTGCATCCATAGGCAGTTTCATCCTACGGAAGATATCCGGCACCATCTTAGCTCCGAGATAGTTATGGTTATGGAAGGTCCATCCCACTAGCGGGTCCCAGCGTTTGCTCTTTGTCTTGCCTATGTCGTGCATCAGTGCTGCCCATCTGAGCCACAGGTTGTCACTCTTCTTGCACACATTGTCAAGCACTTCCAGTGTATGATAGAAATTATTCTTATGTGCTCTTCCACCTCGTGTCTCCACAATGTCAAGCACACTAAGCTCCGGCATTATAAGTTTCAGTAATCCGCAGCGTTGCAGATCCACGAATCCTTTGCTTGGAGTAGGTGTCATCATTATCTTGTTCAGCTCTTCCTCCACACGCTCTCCGCTTATAATCTTTATGCGTTCGGCATTACGTTCCAGAGCCTCAAACGTCTCATCCTCGATATAGAAGTTGAGCTGTGTGGCAAAACGTATGCAGCGCATCATTCTCAGTGGGTCGTCAGAGAATGTTATGTCCGGGTCGAGGGGTGTACGTATAATGCCGTCTTCCATGTCGTAAACGCCATCGAACGGGTCTACGAGTTCTCCGAATCTGTCTTTGTTCAGACATACGGCAAGTGCATTGATGGTAAAGTCACGACGGTTCTGGTCGTCTTCCAGCGTACCATCTTCCACTATAGGTTTTCTTGAGCCACGTGTGTAGCTTTCCTTTCTTGCTCCTACAAACTCCACCTCCAGGTCTTTGAATTTCACCTGTGCCGTACCGAAATTACGGAACACGGAGATGTGAGCTTTCTTACCAAGTGACTTTCTCAGTGCATCAGCGACTTCAATGCCACTGCCCACCACCACAACATCAATATCGTTTGACGGGCGATCAAGAAACAAGTCGCGCACGTATCCCCCTACGACGTAGCATTCTACGCCGAGCGAATCCGCTGCAGCTGATATTTTATGGAAAATTTCTTTATCAAGGATCTGTGCCAGTTCGGCATCTGAAAGTAGTCTCATATACAACTATTAAATATAAGCGGCTGCAAAGTTACTAATAATTAGCGAAGAAAAAGTGATGGGGAATGAAGAATTTGTATTTGTACATATAAATTAGCTCTGTCTGCCCATCAGCAATTCATAAAGAATGCGGATTGCCTTTTGCTTTCGGGTAATCCGCATTCTTTATTTCAATGCGTTCTAACGACGTATCTATATTATTTTCCAAGCATAAGCATAGGCAAGAGGGTTAGTATGCCTCCTTATCACCTGCTATGACATTTGCTATTGTACGATACATTATATACAGGTCAAGTCCGAGCGACCAGTGTTCTATATACCAGATGTCGCCCTGCACTCTGCCTTCCATCTGCGAGAGTTCCTTTGTCTCTCCACGGAAGCCTGTCACCTGGCTCCAGCCCGTAATACCCGGCTTCACGAAATGGCGTATCATATATTTGTCTATCAGTTTTGAGTATTCCTCGGTATGCTTGAGCATGTGTGGACGTGGACCAACAAGACTCATATTGCCGACAAACACATTCCAGAACTGCGGCAACTCGTCGATGTTGGTCTTTCTCATTATGTTTCCCCACTTCGTCTTTCGCGGGTCATCTTTCGTTGCCTGCACCTTGTCGGCATCGGCGTTGACCTTCATGCTGCGGAACTTGTAGCAATAGAACTCCTTTCCGTTCAGTCCGTTTCTCTTCTGCTTGAAGAACACCGGACCCGGCATTGTCAGTTTTGTTATTATCGTCACGATGACAAGTATTATCGGGAACAGCGTGCATAGGAACAGACCTGACACCAAGATATCGAAGAGTCTCTTCTCAGCTCGGTTCTCCGGACGTGAGAGCGGCTCTCTGTAAAGACTCAGATACGGCACAGAACCGAGCATGTTGAAATATACACGGTGGTGGAGATAGTTTGTTACGTTCGGCACATTATAGAAATGTACAAAATGCTTCTCACAATAATGCAGAATTTTCATTATCTCTTCTGCCCTCTGCGACGGCAGACAGCAGAAGAGTTCCTGCACGTCTTTATGATTGGCAAGATACTCCATAACGTCTGATGGAGTGCCGAGATAAGGGCAATCCTCCGGAAACTTGGGATTCACATTATCATCGAAGTAACCTAACGGTTTGTAACCCAACGAAGTGATAGACATCATCTCCTTGTATAAGGCGAGATTGTTGTACTTGCTTCCAACAAAGACCACCTTAGTTATATGTCCTCCCTTTTTCCTGTAATAATTCATCAGAGACCTGACACTCAGTCTGAAGGATGAAACAACAACTATCAGTGCTAACAGAAAAAGTGGAACCATATCATAGTCCATCGTCCGGAAATGCCCGAATTTAAGCAGTGGTATTGCAATAACGGCAAACAGAAGCACATTCCTTGTAACCTTCGTAACTATCTGAAACCTCTTCACCTCTCTCAAATACAGTATCACACCTCCGTTTATTATGCATGCACAATACAATACACCTACCACTACTGATGTATGTAGCTGCATCTCGTCCCATGTCACATCCAGGAAAAGACTCATAAAGAGCCAATAAGTCAACATTGCCAGAAGCCAATCACCTATCAGCGTTCCAGCAACAACAAGTCCATTTCTATGCGTATTACTTATCATAAATACAATATTTTTTTGTCATATAAATCGACGGAAAGTCCTAAGTACCGTCTGCTTTTGTTTCTTATTTACTTTTTAAGTCTTGTAAGATAGATTCAGGCTTTCTAATACATTTATCTGTATCAAGAGCAATGAGTTCTGTTTCTTCAGGACTCATTGCCTGTATACAAATCACCTTTTCAAGGTATTTACAAAGGTAAGAAAATTCTTTATACATTTGCTTCCATTCACCCCCCGAATAAATTTTAACATAATTTACACGAACGGAACAAGATATTAATCGACGAGTCCGCCTCTATACCACTCATACAGCTTGCGCACACCGTCTTCTATCTCCACTTTGTGTGTCCATCCGAGCGAGTGCAACTTCTCAACGTCAATCAGTTTGCGCGGTGTGCCATCGGGCTTGCTTGAGTCAAACTCCACAGTACCTTCGAATCCAACAGTCTTCACCACGAGTTCCGACAGGGCTTTTATCGTAAGCTCCTTTCCCGTACCCACATTGATATGGCAGTTACGGATTTCTCCGAGAGCCGGAATAGCTCCTCCCCTGCCCTCACTGTTGTTACGGTCTACGACGCCATCTACTTTCGCTCCATAGAACACACTGCTGTATTTCTCTATTCCGATGATATCCTTGAAGTCAACATTCAACAACACATGCACGCTGGCATCTGCCATATCCTCGCTCCACAGGAACTCACGCAACGGCTTGCCTGTGCCCCAAAGCACCACCTTATTATTATATATACCATAATATTCCAGTGCCTTCAGGATTCTCTCCCTTGTGTTGCTGCCATCCACATTTCCGTCACCGATAATTTTCCGGAGCTTGTCGTCCGGATTTATCGGCCGTTTGTCCATGTCCTTTACAATCATGTCCCAGTTGTCATCATGGATAAGCTTTGCGAGATAGACCTTTCTCATCATCGCCGGCATCACATGACTGTTCTCAAGATGGAAGTTATCATTAGGTCCATATAGGTTTGTCGGCATCACTGCGATATAGTTTGTGCCATACTGCAGGTTGTAGCTCTCACACATCTTCAGTCCGGCAATCTTTGCTATGGCATATTCCTCATTGGTATATTCGAGTGGCGAGGTGAGCAATGCGTCTTCCTTCATCGGCTGCGGTGCATCTTTCGGATAGATACATGTGGAGCCAAGGAAGAGCAGCTTCTCCACTCCGTGGCTGTAAGCGTTGCTTATCACATTGCACTGCATCTTCATGTTCTGCATTATGAAGTCAGCCCTGTACAATGAGTTTGCCATTATTCCTCCCACGAAGGCAGCGGCAAGCACCACTGCGTCAGGTTTTTCCTCGTCGAAGAATTTCTCCACGGCATACTGATCCGTGAGGTCAAGTTCCTTATGCGACCGTCCAACGAGGTTGTTGTATCCTCTTTTCTTGAGGTTGTTCCATATTGCCGAACCCACGAGTCCGTGGTGTCCGGCTATATAAATCTTACTGTCTTTATTCATTTATTAGTGATTATTTGTTAGTGATTATTTGTTAGTGATTAGTGATTATTTGTTAGTGATTATTTACTGTTGATGACTGTCTACCGTGGGGTTGGAGTTTCTTTGTTATAGAAGACAACATTTTCCCCAATTCTACAGAATCAGTCAGAATTGATTCATATTGTTTTTTATCCAGATAATCTGTCTGAAACAATAATTCAATCCAATATTGCGTTTCGCGACACTCTTTAGCGCTAATAAAGATTTTTGCTGTAAAATCAGCCTTACTTATTGCTGCTTGTGCCTCTGCTAAATTAGCACCAATACTTGTACCAGAGCGAAGGAGTTGCTTACTCATTACAGATTCCTTTTTTTCATCACATAACCATTTATATAATTTTACTATACGAATAGCAAACTTCATACATTTATGTGATAACAAGTCTCCACTTTCACTCATTTCTCAACAGCATATAATCACTAATAATTAATCACTAATAAATAATCACTACTTCACGATTCCTTTCTCCAAATACTCGGCAAGGTTCATCTTCACCTGTTCTCCGGCACGCTCTACGGCAACCTTTGCCATATCCGCCTCAACCATTATCTTAACGAGCTGTTCGAATGAGGTCTTGCCCGGATCCCATCCAAGCTCAGCCTTTGCCTTTGTCGGGTCACCCCACAGGTTAACCACATCGGTTGGACGGTAGAAGTCCTTCGACACCTCGATGAGCACCTTGCCCGTCTTCTTGTCAATACCCTTCTCGTTTTCGCCCTCGCCCTTGAATTCGAGTTCTATTCCTACATGTTTGAATGCGAGATAGCAGAAGTCTCTTACCGAGTGCTGCACACCGGTAGCAATGACGAAGTCCTCAGGTTTGTCGTGCTGCAGTATAAGCCACATACACTCTACATAGTCTTTTGCATAACCCCAGTCACGGAGCGAAGACAGATTGCCGAGATACAGCTTGTCCTGTTTGCCCTGTGCTATACGTGCAGCAGCGAGTGTTATCTTACGAGTCACGAAGGTTTCTCCACGACGTTCACTCTCATGGTTGAACAGGATTCCCGAGCAGCAGAACATATTGTATGCCTCGCGGTACTCCTTTACAATCCAGTATCCATAGAGCTTTGCCACGGCATACGGGCTATATGGGTGGAACGGAGTGTTCTCGTTCTGTGGTACCTCCTCCACTTTTCCGTAAAGCTCTGATGTTGAAGCCTGATACATACGGCAGGTCTTCTCCAGTCCGCACTGGCGTATAGCCTCCAGTATACGGAGAACTCCAGTTGCGTCAACGTCAGCAGTAAACTCTGGAGAGTCGAAACTCACCTGCACATGGCTCTGTGCTGCCAGGTTATACACCTCTGTTGGTCTCACCTTTTTCATCACTTGTATGATACTCATCGAGTCACCCAAGTCTGCATAGTGCAAATGAAAATGTGGCTGTCCCTCAAGATGGGCTATTCTCTCGCGGAAGTCAACCGACGAGCGTCTTATCGTGCCATGCACTTCGTATCCCTTACTCAGCAGGAACTCTGCCAAAAATGAGCCATCCTGACCCGTTATACCTGTAATCAAAGCTACTTTTTCCATATCTATATACTGTTTTGTATGTCTATTAAGTCAATATTCTGTTCAATCCTTATATACGAACACGCCTTAGCTTGTTTTCGAGAAGGACGATTCTATATAAAGCTACTTCTCAACAGAGAGGTGAAATTTGAAATCTCTGCAAAAGTATAAATATATCTTCTAAAATACAAAAAATATATTATTTTTTTCTTTTTTTCATTTGCAAACGTAATGCAATAGTAACGCTGCTGTCATACTACTCATCAGTTTCCGTAGCACGTCTTCTGTCAATGAATAAATAACAGGGACTCCATACTGATTAAAATAACAGGAAGCATATTCAGGACTTTCAAAAACTATATTATATCCTACTTCTTTATCAGCTCTAATATAATTGAATTCCACCTTCATGTGCGAATAGATAAACGGAACAACAACATCCATCATGGAATCAATACACCCCCATAGTTTAGTGTATATTACATGATTCTTCCCCCAATAAAAATATTTTTATCAAGAATCAAACTTACCATAAGTCAATGAACTATCATGGAGTTCAATATAATCAGCAATTTCCAATCGTTTATCCCCATCTATTCCTTTCAAAAACATGATCCATTTGATGTTTCAATTTTACATTTCATAATTAGGATAGATTTATTTAATTTGCCAATGACCACCTTTGTCGGAACCTATGCGTTGAATAATACCTTTATCAACCATCATCTTCAAACGACGCTTTACACTACTTTCATGAAGTCCCATTTTGTGTGAAATTTCGCTTCTACTTATTTGTGGTTTTTCCTTGATTAGTTCTAAAATCATTTTTATCTGGTCGCTTATCTGGTCGCCTTCTGGTCGCTTCTGGTCGGATATAGTCTTTTCTTGCCCTTCCTCCAATAAATTAGCCCACACAGAAGCCTTCATTATAAAGGCGAACAAATGATATTGGGGTTCCTTCGTGCCAATGGCAGAAAGCTCACGACACATACGGTCAACTCCTTCACCGAACTCCTTTACATAGTCGTAGGCTTTCAGGTACTCGGCTATCTTGGGATTACGGGAGAAATGGGTGTGGCGGATATTGTCGGTGCGGACGATACCTGGCAGCTTACCTGGGGTCTCGAACACAAGTCGGTCGTCAAACATCTTTATCTGTATCTCCGTTCCTTTGATGCTGTAATCGCGGTGGCAAACCGAGTTTACCGTCATCTCTTGTATCACGAACTTAGGATATTCCCTGTCGGTCTTGAAGAGTCCGTCCTCACCGAGATAGGAATGTTCCTTCACTTGCGTTTCGAGGTAGTCGATGGTTTTCTGTATCTGGTCGAGGATGCGCCCCTCGAAGGTGACATCCTTGATGACGTTCATCTCCCTGCCGACTTTCTCTTCTGTACCATAGTACTTGATAAAACGGACACGGGCACGAGGGAAGAAGTTCTGGGGACGTTTACCGAAGAGCAAGATGCAGGCAGTGCTGACTTGTGGTACATCGCCCTTGTAAGTCAGGAATCCTTTGTTCTCTTGCAAGTATTCCATTGGAGACTTGCCATAACCAATGCGCTTCATATATGCTTTTACGGCATCCATGTCGATATCCTCGATAGTGGCATCGTAGGCAGGGCTGTCCTCGTAGTATCGTTCACCCTTGTCATACATCAGTTGCAGACGTTCCTCAAAGGGTAGCTTACGCGACTTGTCGCCCACCCGCCAAAACACCTCATCGGCTTGGTTGGCATGGAGGCGAGGACTGGCCGGGACATGGATTATCAGTATGTGGTTGTCATTGCCCTCACTGTCTTGGCAAGGCATGAACTCTGTCGTAACAGAAATGGTGGGTACACAGAAATCAAACGGAGTGCGAAGTATCTCGTTCAAATGAGCCCTGTCTTGGTTGACACCCTCGATACGGCGAGTCTTGTCGGATATACCTACGGCTATCATGCCGCCATCGGCATTTGCCATAGCGACAATAGTGTTGGCGAGAGCCTTCGGTTCTATATGTATGCTCTTGCAGTCGAAAGTCTGCCCTTCGGGCATCTGACGTATCTCTTCGATAGTATATCTCATATTCTGTTCATTCCACTTTTGTATGGCAAATCAACTCGTGTATATCCACATTGAGAACATCGGCTATTTGTGCCAATGTGTTCAAGTCGGGTTGTGCGTGGTTGTTGCATCACTTCGATACTGTGGCAGGGTCCTTATGCAATGTCTTTGCCAACCATTCACTCATAATACCTCTTTCTGCCAATACGGTCTTGACACGATTTAAATCCGCCATACTTCAATTATTTGTTGTGTTTACCGCAAAGTTACTGCTTTTAACCGAGAATAAAGATTATATCCACATAAAGTTGCCCAAAAGAGTGTTATTTTCTCAAATACAAGGCATTTGACTTTATGCCTCTTTATATATAGAATGGGGTATAGTTTCAACTGCATCCCATTCTATTTTCTCTTTTGACAGCGTCCACTTATTTCTCGTCTCTTCCATCATTTTGTCATCCAAACCTCACATTTGTTCGTAAAAGCAAATCAAAACCGTTAAATCTTCACTTTCCTTAAACCAACAAATAAAACCCAATCCACTTTTCTACCGTATTAACCACAAATAATTGGTAATCTGTTACTTCAAAATACCGTCCTTAGAACGAAACTCACTAACCTGTTCCGCAAGTTGAAAACCCATAAAACTTCTGTTATTTAATGAAAGTCTTTCCATTTCATTTTGTATTACAGTCGGTTTTGTCTAAATTTGCACAAAAAACATAAACAGCATGAAGATATTTAGGATTTTAGGAGCGGCTGTAATTGCTGCCGCGACACTGTCTGCCTGCTCAGACTCCAAGAACGACAAAGCACGACAACTGCTTGACGAAGCACAAAAGGAATACGACAACGCTGCATACGAGAAGGTGCTCTCGCTTGTGGACTCCCTGCGCAGGACATATCCCGAAGCGATAAAGGAACGTGAGAAAGCATTGCAGTTCTTCCAGGACGCATCAGAGAAACTCGCACAGAAGCAGATTGCACAAACCGACGGGATGCTGCAAAAAGCCAGTGCCGAATGGCAAGAGCTTTTCATCACAGTGGAGGAGCATAAGAAAAAAGGCATAGCAACAGCCGAGGAACTCTCAAGACTGACCAATCTGAAACTGCTGAAAGACTCGCTGCAGGCACGCTTCGACACACAGTGCGCCACAGTGAGATTTATCAGGGAGAAAAGGAAAGAGAACTAAAAAATCAGTCCAAAACTATTGTATATCAATATAATTGCGTAACTTTGCGCAATTATTAGAAGCTTTATAATGGTAAAAGAGAACAATAATACAGAGGAACAGTTCAAAAGCGTAATGCAGGAATGCCGCTCGCTCTTCGAGAAAAAACTCCACGACTACAATGCGTCTTGGAGAATGCTGCGCCCCTCATCGCTCACCGACCAGCTGCTTATCAAGGCACGCCGTATCAGGAGCATCGAGGTGAAAGGGAAAGCTCTCGTCGAGGACGACATACGTTCCGAATTCGTGGCTCTCATAAACTACGGTATCGTAGGACTCATACAACTGGAGAAAGGATTTGCAGACTCTGTCGACATATCCAACGAAGAAGCAATGACGCTGTACGACAAATACGCAGAAGTGGCGCTACAGCTCATGCTGCGCAAGAACCATGACTACAACGAAGCATGGAGAATGATGAGAGTGAGCAGCTACACCGACTTCATACTAACCAAGATCGAAAGAGTAAAGGAAATAGAGAACCTGAACGGCGGCACGCTCGTGTCGGAAGGTATCGATGCCAACTACATGGACATCATCAACTACTCCGTGTTCGGGGTGATAAAACTTACGTTTGGAGAATAGTACAATGACGGTGAACGCTATAAAGAACATCGCGGTCAACGTGTGCCGGTTTCTTGTCGCCGCCACCTTCATATTCTCAGGATATGTAAAGGCGATAGACCCGTTAGGCACGCAATACAAGATTCACGATTATCTTGTTGCACTGAACATCGACAGCTTCATACCGAGCTATCTCACGCTCGGAGCATCGGTAATCCTTGCCGCCTTGGAGTTCAGTCTCGGCATTCTGCTGCTCTTCGCCATAAGGAGAAGACTCGTATCAAAAACCATTCTCCTCTTCATGGCGATAATGACCGCGACCACAGTGTGGATAGCTCTGGCAAATCCGGTTAAAGACTGCGGATGCTTCGGCGACGCTCTTAAACTGACCAACTGGCAGACTTTAGGCAAGAACATTATACTGCTCGCCGCTGCCTTAGCAATATGGAAGGCACCATTGGCAATGGTGAGGTTCATCAGCAAGGCTAACCAATGGATTGTCATAAACTATACCGTCATATTCTGTATAGCCACAAGCACCTACTGTCTGTATGACCTGCCGCTGTTTGACTTCAGACCCTACCATATAGGGGCAGACATCAGGAAGGGAATGGAAATACCGGAAGGTGCAGAGCAGCCGACATTCGAGACCACCTTCATATTGAAGAAGGACGGGAAGACAAAGGAGTTCACTCTCGACAACTATCCTGACTCCACATGGACGTTCGTAGACAGCAAGACAGTGCAGACGAGTGAAGGCTATGTGCCGCCGATACACGACTTCAGCATGGAGGACACCGCAACGGGCGATGACCTGACGCAGGACATACTCAGCGACAAGGGCTACACCTTCCTGCTCATAATGCCGCACCTCGAAAATGCGGATGACTCCAACTTCGGAGACATAAACCAGATATATGACTACTGCCAGAAATACGGCTATCGGTTCTATGCCCTGACTGCAAGCAACAAGAAAGCCATTGGCAGATGGACAGATATGACGGGAGCTGAATATGGTTTCCTCTTCACCGACGAGACAACGCTGAAGACTATCGTAAGAAGCAACCCCGGCCTTATATTAATAAAAGGTGGAACAATAATACAGAAATGGAGCCACAACAAACTTCCAAAGCTGAATGACTCCACACCGAAGTTGGAAAAAACACCAGAAGGCAGACTGCCACAGACATCAGTCGGCGAGAAAATCGGCTACGTGCTGCTGTGGTTCTTCATGCCTCTCTTCCTGCTAACCTTTGCCGACAGGACGTGGGCTTGGACAAAATGGGTGAGAAGAGAAAAAGAAAGTAAATCATAGAACTATCATTTTTTAATAATTTAGCATATATAGTAATGAGAAAGAAAATTGTAGCAGGCAACTGGAAAATGAACATGAACCTGCAAGACGGAATCGCTCTGGCTAAAGAGCTCAACGAAACACTGACAGCCGAGAAACCAAACTGTGGCGTAATCATCTGCACACCATTCATACATTTGGCAAGCATCGCACAGTTCCTCAACCAGGACGTTATCGGACTGGGTGCCGAGAACTGCGCAGACAAGGAGAAGGGAGCCTACACTGGTGAGGTTTCTGCAGAAATGGTTAAGAGCACAGGCGCACAGTATGTTATCATTGGTCACTCTGAGCGTAGAGGCTACTACAACGAGACTCCGGAAATTCTGAAGGAGAAGGTGCTGCTCGCACTGAAGAATGGTCTGAAGGTTATCTTCTGCATCGGCGAGAGCCTTGAGGAGCGCGAAGCTAACAAGCAGAACGAAGTGGTTAAGGCTGAGCTTGAAGGCAGCGTATTCAACCTCACGGCAGAGGAGTTCAAGAACGTCATCGTTGCCTATGAGCCAATCTGGGCTATCGGCACCGGCAAGACAGCTACTGCTGACCAGGCTGAGGAGATTCATGCCTACATCCGCAGCGTGATTGCCGACAAGTATGGCAAAGAGGTTGCTGACGACACTTCGATCCTCTATGGTGGAAGCTGCAAGGCAAGCAATGCTCCTGAGCTGTTTGCCAAGCCAGACATCGACGGTGGACTTATCGGTGGAGCTTCACTGAAGGCTGCTGACTTCAAAGGCATTATCGACGCAAGATAATTTTCTGCAAAATAAATCCTCTGTGGCACACTCCGCAGTGCGTCGCAGAGGATATTTACTAACATAACACATCAATCATGAAACAGTTCATCGCTATATTAGTATTTGCGACAGGCATCTCCATGAGCTGCCACGCACAGTCATTCCTTAGCGACCTGCAGAAACAGAAGCAGGGCGAAGGAACGGTTACGGTAAAGCAAAGTGCCGATATAGACAACTTGGTGAACAACGCCAAACTGAAAAGCAGCCAGCAGGCTGCGCAACAGACTAAAGAAATACATCAAAGCGACAATACTGAGCATAAGGCGACAGTAGTGCCACACCATGAGGAAACGGCAACACACAAACAAGCCGCTACCAACGACCACAGGAACATTCCTACAGAGAAGCACCAGACCCAGAAGTCTGCCGACTCTGATGTAGTAGTCGATACAAGCAAGAAGATGATGCGAAACAGCTATAAGGTGACTGGTTACCGCATCCAAGCTTATTCAGGAGGAAATTCAAGAGCCGACCGCGAGAAGGCTAACCGCATCGGCGACGCTATAAAAATGAGGTTCCCAGACCAGCCCGTATACGTACATTTCTACTCGCCGAGATGGATTTGCAGAGTAGGAAACTTCCGTTCATACTCAGAAGCTGCCAGCCTGCTGAAGAGTATCAAGGCGATGGGATATTCTCAAGCGTGTATAGTAAAAGGAAAAATCAGCGTGGGATACTAAAAAAACAAGAACATAATAATGAATCCGGAAACAGAATTTCGTCCAGGTCTCGAAGACCTGGCTGCTAATTATAAAAGTGTATTAGAACTTCTTGGCGAAGACCCTGAAAGGGAGGGACTGCAGAAGACACCGATGCGCGTGGCAAAGGCAATGCAGATACTGACAAGAGGCTACACACAGGATGCACACAAGGTATTGACCGATGCCCTCTTCAAAGAGGAATACAACCAGATGGTCATCGTGAAAGACATAGACTTTTTCTCTCTCTGCGAACACCACATGCTGCCGTTCTACGGCAAGGTGCATGTAGCCTACATACCTAACGGCTACATCACAGGACTGAGCAAGATAGCACGTGTCGTGGATATCTTCAGCCATCGCCTGCAAGTGCAGGAGCGAATGACGCAGCAGATAAAGGACTGCATCAACGAGACACTTCATCCACAGGGAGTCATCGTCGTCGTGGAGGCAAAACACATGTGCATGCAGATGAGAGGCGTGGAGAAACAGAACTCCATCACTACGACAAGTGACTTCTGCGGAGCCTTCGAACAGGCAAAGACAAGACAGGAATTCATGAACCTCATACACAGCAAAGACTGAAAATCATAAAAAAAGACATCCGGCAAATGCAATATTATGCACTTGCCGATGTTTTATTAATGATAAACAACAAATATAATCAAATCAAAACCAAGATGAAAAAGCTTATAAACATTCTCCCTCTATTTATCATTGGGATGCTCGTTTCTCTGTCAATGACTTCATGTGTTGACAACGATGATGACACCAACGGACTCACCGAGAACGAAATCAAAACCTGCATCATGACAATGAGCGGCAGCTATTCGGGAAAACTCTATTATTTCAACAAGGACATCGACAAGACGAAATTCCCTAAACAGACTGATTCTATAGAGAACATGACAGTCAGATTCAGCTACCCGGAAAGCGCATTCGTCATTGAGACTGTTCCTGTAAAGCTGTTCTTCAAGCAACTAAAGAATCACGACGACCTCAAGGCTGCTGCCGATGACTATGGATATACCGACATCAAGGTGAAATACGTACCGTACTACCTGAAGAGCAAATACATCGCATATTACAACCAGCCTGAAACCATCAGCATGAATCTCTTTTACGGCAATGTAAACCACGACATCAAGATTGCCTTCATGCAGAACTCCTTGGGAGAATGGTTTGACGGACAGGCTCATTTCCAACTCTTCGAAGCCGCCATCTATGATGGCTACGACAACAAAGGTCAACCTGAGTTGCTCGACGGCAAGGCTCTCTACAACCAGGGACTATCTACCGAAGATGCAAAAGACCTAATCTTCGAGTATGTAGGAAAGAATAAATAACAAACATTGACATTCTGATATTCCAAAGGGGACTGTTTCCATGCGAAACAGTCCCCTTTGTCGCTTTCAGCCACATTTCTTATGAACGTTTTGCATCGCTTAACTTGTACGTTATAATAATATTTCTTACTTTTGCAGATATACTAAAGCGAATCTATTATGCAACAATAGAGGAACTTCAAACACACTTATATAACATAAAGTACCCATTCATGACTTACAACATAACTGCACCGGAGCTACTGAACGCAAACATCAACCTGCCGGCTTCAAAAAGCATCAGCAACAGGGCTTTGGTGATTTACGCCCTGTCGGGAGGAGAAATCCTGCCGGACAACCTCTCCGACTGCGACGATACGGAGGTAATCATTGAAGCTCTCAAATACATGCCTGAAACGATTGACATAAAGGCGGCTGGCACAGCGATGCGATTCATGACCGCCTTCCTTGCCGTAACGCCCGGCACACACGTCATTACAGGAACAGAAAGGATGAAAAACCGTCCCATCCATATCCTCGTGGATGCCCTGAGAAGACTGGGCGCCGACATCGAATATGCCGAAAAGGACGGATTCCCGCCACTGCGCATCACCGGCAAGGAGCTGGAAGGCGGAAGGCTGGAAATACAAGGCAACGTCAGTTCACAGTTTATTTCTGCGCTCCTTATGATTGCCCCGAAGCTGAAAAACGGCTTAAAGCTGAAACTCGACGGAGACATCATCTCCCGACCATACGTGGACCTCACGCTCTGCACCATGCGAGATTTCGGAGTGGATGCTGAATGGACTGACACGGACATCATTGAAGTGAAGCCAAAGCCCTACACCCCCATCAAATATTATATCGAGAGTGACTGGAGCGCAGCCTCATACTGGTACGAAATGGTAGCACTGAGCAAGGACCCGGAAGCGGAAGTAGAGCTTAACGGACTGACCGACGGTTCGCTACAAGGCGACTCCGTAGTGAAGTATCTCTTCAACATGCTTGGCATAAAAACCATATTCGGCAACAAACAGCGTGGCGTGCCAACAACGGTAAGACTCAAGAAGATCGGCATCAGATCGGCACGCCTCGACTACGACTTCAAAAACCAGCCCGACCTGGCACAGACATTTGTCGTAACGTGCGCCATGATGAATATGCCATTCCATTTTACAGGTCTTGCCTCCCTGCACATCAAAGAGACCGACCGTATCGCCGCATTGAAGACGGAGATGAAGAAACTCGGATATATAATAGACGATGGCGACGGCACAGAACTATCCTGGAACGGCGAACGCTGTGAGCCAGATGCCGACATCGCCATCGACACCTACGAAGACCACCGCATGGCATTGGCTTTCGCACCTGCGGCAATGACTCTCGGAAGCATAAAGATCAACAACCCGCAAGTGGTCTCAAAGTCTTATCCAAACTTCTGGGATGACCTGAAGAAAGCAGGGTTCATCATCAGTGAATAACGGTCATACAGCATAGTCTTTGAAATTCTTTAAGTTTTATAGTGTATTGGACAACATAATACATCAAAGGACGACCAAAAAGTTATCATCAGATAAACGCTCTTAATAACCTTGATAACTTCAAGAATAATAGATGCCACATCCGCAAAGAATGACGGGTGTGGCATTTTTCTTAACTATAAATCTGTAAGCAAGTCTATAAAGTTTAACATAAGTTTACAATAAGGACATTTCATTCTACAACTCTATTTACGACATTCCACAAGACATACACCGGAGGATTGAATTTGTCAGCTTTTAGAAATTCGGTAACTTTCTTGGAGAAACTCGGTAACTTTCTCATAGAAATTACGTAACTTTCTAAAAGAGATTAAATAAGTTTCTATTTGGAGATGGATGGAGTACTGGTTAAAACAGACATATCTGCTTGTTTCCTGTTGTTTAATTTTGTAAAGCATAAGTAAAATAAAGTTAACAAAAAGTATTCTCATTGCTTTCTCATGTTTCTTGTTTCGAGAAACAGATTGGTGATATGACGGGAGACATGGAATAGACATTTCTTCATGTGTATTTTTACCCCTCTCCCGTCTCCCCTGAAGGGGGAGAGGCAGTTTGCCTGCTTGCCGAGAAGCTAATTGTCAAGAATACACAAAAGGCATGCAAAACCTTCAGAAGGCTATCAGAGGACCCTCAAGAGGCGGACAAACTGGTCCTCCCCGCTTTAGGGGGAGATAGAGGGGGTCGGTTATATCCAAGCATAAATAAAGCCACTCATTATGTTACCCCTCTCCCGTCTCCCCTAAAGTGGGAGAGGCAGTTTGCTTGCTTGCGGAAAGGCTGATTGACAAGGAGTTACAAGATTTCAGCAAGGATTTACAAGATATTGGCAATACCTACCGAAGGACTCTCAAGAGGCGGACAAACTGGTCCTCCCCGCTTTAGGGGGAGATAGAGGGGGTCG
>ERZ1027266.520-NODE-520-length-26327-cov-9.256319_pt1 | contig 26327 bp, 20 predicted proteins | sample MGYA00519257_ERZ1027266 | MGnify/ENA primary metagenome ERZ1027266 (study PRJEB26926, sample SAMN06164683) | human gut metagenome | biome: ENVO:00009003; feature: ENVO:2100002; material: ENVO:00002003 | host: Homo sapiens | place: USA | collected 2012 ... | reverse complement strand
TGGTGTGGTACACTTTTTAATTAGAAAGTGGTACACTTTTAAATTAGTATATACATTTAGGCGAAAAAAGAAAGTTACGTAATTTCCATGAGAAAGTTACGGACTTTCTATTGGAAAGTTACCGACTTTCTTAAAATGACTTGCCGAACTTCTAAAAAGAGGTGATATTTTGCCTCGATAAACGTATGGCATATTTATACAGTTTTTGCGTATATATATCCTGTTGCCTGTTACTCTTTACATCGTAGTGGAATGTAATTTTTTGTAACGATTTCTTTTGTGTTGTAAATTAAAATGCTATATTTGCAAAATAAAATTTAAAAGTTATGAAACAATTATTCATATTTGTATTTATCTTCTCCTGTTTATGCTTATCTATACAGGGGCAGGAGTTATCTGTCATTGGCAAGACAACAACCTTCTCTTATGATCTCAATGGAAATATCATTTCAAGGAGGTCTATTTCCCTTGCTTCTGCCAAAACTCAAGGTGGCATGAAAGAACAATCTGGTGGCGATATGACGATAATAGGCGGAGGCAACGGTAAATTCACAATAGACATAAAGAAAGATGCGAATCAAACAGCAAACTTCAGTCTGTATAACACACAGCCCAACCTTCTTGTTTCAGACAGATTTACCTCCAGTACATACACGGTAGATCTTACGGATTATCCAAACGGAATATATATCTTCAATGTCGAAGTGGGAGAGAAAGAGTACAGTGAGAAAGTTTTGTATGAATAATATACTTATGACAACATATAAATTAACCACCACTATATTGTCCTTGCTTTTGTTTGCATTCATTTCTGTAAAGGCAGATACCGTAGTTGGCAAGATATCAGACGAATACAGTGTTACGTCAACCGGACAATTCAAATACGAAATGCATATAGCTTGTGTAGCAGGTACGGGGGGTGTCATACCTCAACTTAATGTCGCTTACAACAGCTCTAATGGAATCGGACTTTTAGGCAAAGGTTTCGACCTTATCGGCATATCAAAGATAACCCGCTCTCCACGCAACCTTTTCCGAGATGGAAAAGCGGACATAGTACGTTTCGACGGCAATGACCGATTTACGCTTGACGGCAACCGCCTGACTATAGTACGGACGGAAGGAACGAAATGCGAATACCGCACGGAAAACAATACGTTCTCCAGGATTATTTCAGAAGGCGATTTAGCCAACCCGTCGCATTTCACAGTATATTCTAAAGACGGCACAATACACGAATACAAACCAGCAAGTGCGCTTTTCCAATCGGCGGCGCCGGATTTGTATTGGCTTGAGACAAAAGTGTCGGATAAGAATGGCAACTACTATCAGATAAGCTATGGCGGCAATATTTCGGAAAATGAATTCGTCCCGAAACGCATCGACTATACAGGAAACGACAATGCCGGGCTTTTGCCTTATGCCTCTGTATTCTTTACTTATCAAAATACTGTCAAGACCTCCGCCTTTGTAACAGGAAAGAAAGTGACCCACAGTTTGATTCTGGAATCCATAGAATCTCGCTATGGCGAAAAAGTGACAAGGAAATACACTTTCAATTATAATGCCGTTCACGGAACGCCCTATTTGTCACAAGTCATAGAGAGCGCCGACAACGACGACAAGCAGCCGACGTTTTTCTTATGGAACAATGACGATGCTGTAAATACAGAGTACCATGAGTCGTGCGTAAGTTTAAATTCCAATGAGAAAAATACTATAATAGGCGATTTCAATGGTGACGGCAAGACTGACATTTTGGTAAAAGAGCTTGGCTCTTCAAATGCAGAATACAGATTGTTCCTCAGCGACGGACATAAATTCAGATCAACTGATTCCGGAACATTCGTAATACCAGAAAACGTCAATCCAAAGGCGAAGACATTCAGTGAAATACGAAGCGGCGACTTCAACGGCGACGGATATGACGACATCCTCGTAGAAAGGAAAAACTCGGACTTCTATGCCTATGATCTGTATCTATCTGTTGTTGACGCAAGCGGCAACGTGGTTTTAAAATATGAAAAAAGCATAATTCCGTACGTGCATATGTCGCATACTATAAAAGTAATCGATGTCAATCAGGACGGAGCAGCCGACGTGTTGATAAGGAGCGTATACGGCAGCGATTACTTTGTCCTTGTCTCCTCCTCATCAGAAAGCGGTGTCATCCCCCTCGCTGATCAAACAAACAAATTAACACTTCCAAGAAACGACAATTTTCAGGACGCTCCGCTGACGGGTGTTGTAATGACAGATTTCGACGGGGACGGAACGAGCGAGGTTCTGAACGGCTACAGCCTTTATTCCTTGTCGCCGTCAGGAGAACTGAAATATGACTGGACGATAAGCCTGGGATCAAGCTATTTTACTGTCGGCGACTTCAATGGTGACGGCAAGACAGATATTCTGACGATGGGCAATTCGGATAAAGCCCCAGACAAGGACTGGGACATGAATTTCAGTATCGGCAAATATACCGAGGGGCAGATTCCGTTTGAGACTCATTCCTTAACACCGCTCTTCGATCCCCGGAAAAAGACAATATATGTAGCCGACATCAACGGGGACGGATATGATGATTTGTTCATAGTAGACAATAAAACAACAAGCGGCGCAAGGAAAGAGGCGGACATATACATAAATGAAGGCGCAGGTACGTCATTCAAGAGTTATGTCGGTCCCACAGTCTATGGCACGGACAAGCGAGGATTTGTCTTTGCCGACTTCAACGGCGACGGCAAGCAGGATTTTCTGTGCGGTACGTATACAAACGACAAGAACCGCCAGCTGGATCTGTGTCTTACTGTCAGCAACAAAAATAACGGCTTGTTATCAGATATCATCGATGGCTTAGGCAACACAACTTCCATCTCGTACGGACAACTCACAGACAATGCCTTCATGGAGAGGGGAAGAACAAACACATATCCCGTCGTTTCTGCAAGCTGCCCATGGTATGCGGTAAGCAGAATCAGCACACCAGACGGAACAGGAGGTGTTCACGATGTAGAGTACAGATACAAGAACCTCCTTCTGCATAAAAGAGGCAGAGGCGCACTCGGTTTTGAATACACTAAAACTATAGACAAAACAACAGGCACCACAACAGAATCAACCTACGAAATAATAAGACCAGAGATTGTACCGCAATTAAAATCAACTGTTATAACCGTTAATGGGGTTGTAGTAAACGAAACGAACTATACGAACACGCTTTCATATCAATATCATAACGGTCAGAACGAGGTTTCTTATTCCTGTTTTCCTTCAAACACAGTGACGCGTTCTTACGAGTACAATTCCGGCAGCCTTATATCAGAAAAAAGCGCGTCGTCAGAATATGATACGTTCGGCAATATGACAAAGAGTATTGTAACAAGCGGAGACAAGACGGTAACGACAATAAACACCTACAAGAATGACGAGGACAAGTGGATTCTCGGCAGACTTATAAAAGCGACGGTGTCGAAATCTGGCAGCGGCGGCAACTTCCTTACATCAGAATTTGACTATGACGATAATTCTGGACTTCTTGTAAAGGAAATCTTCGAACCTGGCTCAGCTATAGGATACGTAAAGACATACAGACATGACATATTCGGGAATATCACTCTAAGTGCGAAAATTCCAAATGACGCAAAATATGGAAAACGGACAACATCAACGGAGTATACTGCGGACGGGCGTTTCATAAAGAAAACAACCAACAGTCTCGGACACGAATCATGCATTGTGGCAGACCCGTCACTTGGCGTTGAAACTCAGACAACAGACGCAAACGGATTGATAACCCGATACGCTCATAATGGTTTTGGGGAGACAACGGAAGCGGTCTCTCCGCTTTCGACAACAAAGACGCATGTAGGCTGGAGTTGGAAAAGTGAATATGCGCCTGAGAACAGCACATATTACATATGTACGGAAAGTACAGGAAATCCAGCCCAGTTGGAATTCTTCGACTGCCTTGGAAGGTCGTTGCGAAAAGTTACGACAGGTATCGGCGGGAAGACGGTATACACAGACGTTGTATATAACTCCAAGGGACAGGTTATTATGAGTTCACAGCCGTATTTCAAGGGAGAAGAAGCGCATTGGAATACAATGGAATATGATGATGCCGGAAGGCTTGTGCACAAGACGACAGCAGGCGGTGATGAAGCGTATATGGAGTATGACGGACTGACTACGACAACAAGGGACGTAAACGGAAATGTGTCCGCCAAGACTGTTGACATGAACGGAAATACGGTGAAGAGCACTGACAATGCCGGCAACGCCGTATCATTCAAATACGACGCTGACGGCAACTGCATAGAGGTGGCGGGACCGCGCACCAGCGCATACATGGAATATGACAAATACGGAAACCGCACAAAACTGATAGACCCAGACCTCGGAACAATAACATACGAATATAACGCCTACGGTGAACTTGTAAGGTTGATTTCGCCGACAGATACCACGGAATATGCATATGACCGGCTCGGACGCTTACAGAAGGAGAAGAAGTCGGACTTCACATACAGCTATACATACGACACAAAATGGAAAGGTTCTACAGATGCTGTAACCTGCTCAAACGGCATGCGTAAGGTTTTTACATACGATAGTTACGGCAGAGTGGTAAGTGAAGACGAAACTGTAAACAGCAGGACGTTCACCACAAAGACCAGCTATAACGCCATTGGAAAGATTGACATACTTGCATATCCTTCTGGATTCAGTGTAAAGAACAATTATGATGCGAACGGTTATCTAATATCAGTAACGTCCCCTTCTGACAATGGTCTGTGCTTTTGGAAAGTCGGAAAGGACAACGCTGCCGGACAGATGCTTTCGGAGACATACGGAGAGAATACAACAATCTACAATGATTACGATGTAGTTGGCAGACTCATAAGGACGAGGTTACCGGGAACTTTTGACAGGTCGTATGAATACAACAGAAAGGGGAGTCTCGTAAAGCGTACGGACAACATGCGCTCCATGACAGAGACTTTCTCTTACGATAACTTGGAGAGAATTGTAAATGTCAGCGACACAAAAGGGCATGACATAAATATAGAATATGACGCTGTCGGGAACATAACGAGTAAGACCGGACTCGGGAAGCTAACATATTATGATACGTCAAACAGAATAAAGTCTATTGGCAAAGGCTCATACTCTGTGCCGGACATAAGTGAGGTAAAATACACGTCTTTCAACAAGATATCGTCATTGACGCAGGACTTCTCCGATGACATCTCGATAAAGTACAACAAGCTGGAACTGTCGTATGGCATAGATAAGTCACGTGTTTTTGAAAAAATCACAAAGTATAACAGACACCGTCTTTGCGGACAGCAGACCGACTTCTGTAAAACAAGGACGAAATATTACGTCGGAGGCATATACGAGGAATCTGAAGAAAAAGACGACATCCGACAGCTTGATTATATATATGCCGGTGGAAAAATAGTGGCTTTGCATGAAAAATCAAGCAAGAACGGAGAAAAATGCTTATATTTGCACCATGATCATTTAGAATCCGTTATAGCATATACAGACGAAAAGGGAAATATCATAGAGGAACTGAGCTATGACGCTTGGGGCAGAAGACGCAATCCCGACACATGGGAGTGTTACAAGTTTTCGACAGATACAGTCTCGGCATACGATAGCGGATTCTCCGGACATGAACATCTTGATCTGTTTGATATTGTGAACATGGACGGCAGGATGTATGACCCTGTTATAGGCAGGTTCATGACACCCGATCCCTTCGTGCAGATGCCGGACTACACGCAAAGCCTTAACCGCTACTCTTATTGCGTAAATAATCCGCTTTCGCTTACGGACCCGACCGGCTACAGCTGGATAGGGGACTTTTTCGGTGCTGCCGTCGGTATTGCAGTCGGCATAGAGACGGGAGGCGCGGGCTGGGGCATCCTCATCGGCGGAGCCCTTGGCGGAGCGTCGTCGGCATTGGTCAGCTCGGTGATTAACGGCGCAAACCTGTGGCAGACGACAAAGGGCGTACTCTCAGGGGCGTTTTGGGGAGCGGCGACCGCAACCATGAACTTTGATATAGGCAATATAGAGAACATATACGCAAGGATTGGCTTGCACAGCGTGTCTGAAGGTTCTGTAGAAGCCATTCAGGGCGGAAGCTTTACCCATGGTCTCGTCATGGGGCTGGTCTCAAGTTCCGGCAGTGCAGCGATAAACAGATACAGCACGCATCTTACCTATGCTGAGAGAGTGGCGGTAAATGCAGTCCTTGGCGGTGTCGTGTCGGAACTCGGCGGAGGAAAGTTCGCAAGCGGAGCGATGACGGCGGCTTATGCCATGCTGTTTAATGATCTGAAGCATTTGGGACCAACGTATAAACAGCTGAAAAAGATTTTTAATTTTTATAATGATAATACAGAAGATTTAAGCGGAGTTGATTTCTATAACTATTTAGGTGGAGAAATAGCAGAGGCTGCTCAACAAAATCCTTCTTATTTTGTAAACACATGTGCAGCACGTTTAAGTTATGCAATGAATAGTGCAGGTTTTAAAATACCCTTTATTAAAGGACAAACGATGTGTGGTAGAGATGGGAAAAATTATTTTCTTCGTGCAGCAGATATGAGAAAATACTTCATCAAATTGTGGGGGTCTCCAAGAATTGTCAGATTACCTTATCTTATAATGAAAAACGGCATTGTTTTTCAAAATGGTTTAAAGGATGTAACAGGACATGTTGATGTATTTTATAATGAAGTATCTGGAGGAGCGGCATATACTTATTACAATTACCCTAATACAATAACAGAAGCTTGGAAATATGGAAGATAGAAAAAATATCCTGATATTGTTTTTTATAGTTTTTATGACTATATGTTGTAATGATACACAATCGTTACAGAACGAAAAGAAAGTTTTTATAAAACAATTAGATTTTGGTTACAAGGAATATTTTGTTTGTTATGATAATGACACATCACAATGTTCATGTATATTCAGCCCTGATCGTGATTATGGACTTTGTGTGAAGCTTTATCGTAGTCCAAATGAAAAATACTTCTTTCGCTATATAGATAAAGATGAAAATGACACAACAGCTTTTGGCGGTTTTAAGAAGCCTCGGGAGAAAATATTTAGAAGTCCAACAAGTGCGGAAATGATTGATGAGATAAGGCAATGTCTTTCTGTAGCATCGAAGAAATATAATCTAAATAAGCTTTATCACTTTTCTTTCCGTTTAAGTTATTGGTGTGATGTTGCTATACAAACATCTGAAATTCTGGAAAAAGAAAACAAATTAAATGTAATAAAACATGCTGATATTGACAAAGCATTAGAAAAAACATCTTTAAAAGATAGTTTGATGAACATTTTTGGATGTTATGGGAAAACTATAAAAGAAATTGCTTGTTGCGAGATAATATCATTACTAAGAAAAGAAAATTTAAAGGATTATTCTCTTTTATATGAAGATAGTCATTGTCCAAATGAAATAGTGGATGTGGAAGTCATTGTATATTTTGATGACGCCCATTAAAATATACACGAAATACCTATATTTTCTCAATGAAAGTAGCCCCAAACAATATGGTCTCAACTTTTCTATAAAATAGGAGGATAATTCGCTTTTTTTATGTAAGTTTGCATACTAAAACTTATCACAACTGTAATGCAACTGAAGTTTCGTGGTTTTTCAACTTGCAAGACAGTTGGCAAGACGACATACGTGGATGAAAAGACATTAGAACAACAAGAATATAACTTAAAACTAAGAGCCTATGTATTGTATTAATTGAGGGGCGAAGCTCCCACCCGGAAATAAATTCTGTGGCATGTGTGGTGCACGTGTCCCTGTAATTGAAGATATACAACAAACTCCTGTAGCTGAGACGAAGGAAGAACCAGCTCCGCAACCTGTGGTTCAGCCTGAGCCTGTTCAGGAGCCAGTCGTTCAGCCAGAGCCAGTTCAGCAACCTGTCGTTGAGCCGGAACCCGTTCAACAACCGGAGCCAATACCACAACCAGTGGTTCAGCCGGAACCAGTTTCACAGCCAATTGCTCAGCCGGAACCAGTTCCGGAGCCAATTGTTCAACAGGAGCCAGTTCCGCAACCTGTAGTACAACCAGAGCCTATCGCTCAACCAGAGCCAGTTGAGCAACCAATTGTTCAACCGGAACCAATTTCACAACCTGTTCATCAACCAGAGCCTGTACCACAACCAGTAGTACAGCCAAAACCGGTCAGTCAGCCGATAAAGCAACAACCTGTTTCCCGACCACAGTATCAGCCACAGACAGGAGAAACTGTAGCGCCGCTTGATTTCGTTTCTGCAGTAAAACTTGCGGTAGGTAATATAAAGAACTTCGGTGGACGTGCGCGACGTTCAGAATTCTGGTGGTGGACTCTTGTCGTTTCCGTAGCAGCTGTCGTATTCCTCTTTATACCATATCTGAGAGCATTGGCAGTGCTTGGGTGGACAGCCCTTGTGGCATCTGCGGTGGTAAGACGGCTTCACGACTCAGACGCCCCAGACATTATTGCTTTTGCATTTATAGGACTTTCGCTTGTGTTCTCCGTATTTAACGGTCTCAGACTGCTTGGAGTCGTCGATGAGGTGTATTCTCTGGAGAGAGCCTTCTATGGTGGTTCCGGAGCAGTTCTCAACTTGTTGTATCTTGCATGCGGAATCATTACGCTCATAGCATGGGGTATCGTTGTCTTTTTTGCTGTAAAGGACAGTGGTTGTGACGACAATAAGTGGGGACAGAATCCAAAGAGTGCCGCATCTTAGAACATTGTGCCATAAATAACGTGAAGAAAAATATGAAGTATATATATAAATATGTATTTACGGGTGTGTTGCTGTTATGCGTGAATGTCGCTTATCCGCAAGCATTCAAGCTGCCGACGAAGAAACCGCGTGCGGCAGCACCTGCCAAGAGGGCGACACCTGCCCCTGCAGTCAAGAAGCCGACAGCAACAGCAACGCCAGCCAAGAAAGCACCAGCTGTTAAGTCTTCTTCTCCAGTGCCTACCAGAAAACCGACGACTGTTGCTCCAACGAGAAAAAGTGCAACCGGTGGTTCCTCGGCAAGAAGTACAACGGTAAGGAATACAACGACAAATAAATCTGCCGTATCGAGACGAACAACGGTGTCACACGCTTCCCGTAACTATACTTATTCGGAAGTAAGAAACAAAATACCGGTTGCTGATATCTTGTCAATGGCATCGGTAAGTGATCTGAGCACATTGCTCTGTTCCAGGGGCTTTACGTATACCCATGTCGGTCCGTTTAATGATTCCAACCATTATGTGTGGACTATCAACAGCACCTTCTCAGGCAGTAATCCGGAGAGTGTACGTCCTTCAGGCAACGGCATCAGTTGTATGGTTGAGAATTGTGAGACTCTTGATTTCAGTGGAATGCGTATAACCGTGTTTAACGAGTCGGTAAAGAAGCATCTTCAGGCGCAGCTTGACGAGGTGCACCGTTATAGAGGAACGAAGTTCGTGTTGCCATGGGCGGATGGAGAATACTACGACTATTCTTTGACAAAGACAGGAAGTGCGTGGGTGATCAGCGTTTATGGAGCTTATTTTGGTGCTCATGGCAGTGTGGAAACCCTTGCCAATGCCGATGCACAAGTGACGACATATTCATCATCCGGCTCATCTGCTGTCTATGATATGGTGGAACAGCAACCTTCCTTCCCCGGTGGTGCAGGAGCTTTGAACCGTTGGCTTGCCGAGAATGTGAAGTATCCGGCAAGAGCTGCGGAGAAAGGAATAGAGGGAAGAGTCATCGTGCAGTTTATCGTCGACACCGACGGCAGCATTACCAATGCCCGTGTGGTTCGCAGTGTCAATCAGTATTTGGATAAGGAGGCTCTGCGTGTCGTGTCTGTGATGCCACGATGGAAACCTGGAATGCAGGATGGGAAACCGGTAAGGGTGAGATATACCGTCCCGGTAACATTCAGATTGAGTTAATCACAATATAGAATATATTATAAGATGAAAAAGATTATAGCATTGTTAGCTTTTGTCGGTCTCCTTGCGTCATGCGACAATGAGTTAAGCATAGAATACATGCCGTTCAGAGATAAGGAGGACGGCAACTGGGGAATGATAAGTAAGGATGGCGATGTGTTGTTCACGGGAGAGTTTAAACATGAACCTACCGTGGCTATGCATGGCAGGTATTGGGCAAAGAACGGTGACGGCAAATGGGAGCTGTATGGTCTTGACGCCAAGCCGGAACAGATAGGCAAGACGCAATATGACCAGGCAGGAGCTTTCATAGAGAGTGTGGCTCCGGTGGTGGAACACGGCAAGCCTATACAGTTTGTTGATAAGGATGGCGAGGTGAAGGTGACGCTTGGTAATGTGGACGGTCAGCAGATTACGGAGTGTACTAACTTCTGTGAGGGTCTGGCTGCCATAAAGGCTGGAAAGTATTATGGCTTTGTTGACAAGTCCGGCGATGTGGTCATCAAGCCGGAATATGTTGAAGTCTGCATGCCTAACGACGGAAAGATTGTCGCTATACACAAGAAGTACGAGAAATATCTTGCCAACGACGATGAAGTCTCGAAGGTGAAGTATACGGTACTCTCTACCTCCGGCAGTGTGCTCTCGGAGGTCAGTCTGAAGAAAGACTATAATATAGGCGGTAAGTTCAGTGAGGGTGTCATGGTGGTTTATGACAAGTCGGGCAGCAAGTCGCAGGCTGGTCTTGTGGATGTTGACGGAGAGTGGGTGCTCAGACCCTCCTCAAAGGTGCGCGACATAACAGAGGTGCTTGGCGGTAAGTTCATATTCTTCGATGGTGACGGATATGGTGTGATGGACTTCGACGGTAATGTGCTGATACGTCCGAAATACAAGGCGTTGCATTTTGCTTTCAAGAAAGACTATCTCTTTGCTCGTGAAGACCGCAAGGACTCCCAGTATACGCTTATCGATATGGAGGAGAATCAGATTGGTACGGATGAATATTACATCACATGCAGGTTCTATGGCAAGTATGCTGCCGTGATGCGCGACAAGAACAACTGGATATTCATCAATAGCAAGGGTGAGGATCAGAATGTGAAGACTGACATATATAATATTGATGACGAGTCGTTGGGAGACACCCGATTCTATAGTCAGTATGTAGACGTCAATGCTCTCGTCAACTCTTTCAATCTCGGTAAGGACGGAATGCTTGGCTTGACGGTAGGAGAGAATGCAGAGAATACCGTGGCTACAATGAGAAGGGTGTGTGACGGTTCGGTGACAGACGAAGCGAGGGGATATGTCTACAACCAGTCTGTGTCTGGCAGAATGACTCTATCGAGAATAAATATCAATGTGGATGCTATCTTCGATGATTACATCGCTGAGGCTATCGAGGAACAGGTTCAAGGTACTTTCTTCTCTTATTCAAAGACGGTAGGGCATAAGTTCAAGGATATAAAGCCGAGTCAGATAAGTGTTATGATCAAGAAGCAGGATTTGCTTGACGGCAAGATGGCAGAACTCACCACCGCCTTTATAAATAAGGTGAAGTCACTTGGAAAGGTGTTGAAGGAAAACAAGAATGCCGTTTTGGTGAGTGTCGGGCAGCAAGCATATTTCGTTGCTAATGCCGGAACGGAGATATATGTGGTATATGGCAATCTTGATACTGACAACATAGACATTTCTGCATATCAGAATGTTGAAGAGGGTAGTCCTGTAGATACTTCCGGTACGGACACTTCCAGTACGGACACTTCGTCAGGTGAAGGTGCCGAGCCTGACTCTGATGACCCTTATGGTCTTGATGCCCCATGCGATTATACCGAGCCGGATGTGGATTATGACTAAACACATATAGTCTGTCGATATAAAAGGCGAGACCGGTTATTCTGGTCTCGCCTTTATCTGTGCGCTCGGTTGACGGCGTGTATATCATTCAGGCATGAAAAAATCCCGACTGGCGTTGCCAATCGGGATTAACTCTTTTGTGCAATTCGCTGTGCGATGATTATCGACGCAGACCGAGAGCCTTGATTATAGCACGATAGCGATTGATGTCGCGGTCGTAGAGATAATCGAGCAATGCACGACGCTTACCTACCATCTTGGTCAAAGACCTTGCAGTAGTATGATCTTTACGGTTCTTCTTCAAGTGTTCCGTCAAGTGGGAAATACGGTATGAGAACAATGCTATCTGGCTCTCAGCAGAACCAGTATCAGAGTTAGACTTTCCGTACTGTCCAAAGATCTCTTGTTTTTTAGCTTGATCTAAATACATTGTTTTGATTTTATTAAATTGTTATTAATGCTTAAAGCGGCTGCAAAGGTACGAATAATATTTTGCTTGCAAAGAATATTGCGATATTAATCGTCGGTTTTTAATATTCTTTTACAATATTCCGCTATCATTATTTGAAAAACCTCTAAATGTCAGTTGCTTTTCTTGTTTGTGAAATCAAAGCGTGAATCTGTATCCTGCGCTGAAAGAGAATACGCAGTTCTTGCCGTCAAGACCATATTTGTTGACTTTTGTAAGTCCTATATTATAGCGGGCATCAAGGATGACATTCATATATTCATAGGAAAAGCCGACAGGTATGGAGAAGTCGAATTTCTTTATGTCAATGTTGCCTTTTGATTTCTCCACGCTCTCGGTAGATGCCTTTCCGTCTTCACTACGTACGAATGTGGCGGTAGTCATCTCTGCTGTGGCTTTCGTGTTGAAGCCAAACTGCGCACCAACCTTAAAGGCTAAGTTCTTGGCTCCATAGACACTTAGCATGATAGGAACATTGATGTAGTCGTATCTGTTTCTGAGGTCACGCATCTCGCTCCAGTTCTTTGTGCTGAGGTCATGTGCCTCACAGTAATCATCATATTTCTCTCCTTGTTGAGAATAAAAGGCTCCTGCGGAAACGGCAAGGATATCAGTCAGCTGGTATTCAAAATCAGCACCAATCATCATGCCTGTCAGATATTTCGGCGAGAGGGAGAAGTTTTCTTCAATTAAAATGTCGTCGCTGCTAACCTTGGCGAGCGTCACTCCGACTCTCGGGATGATGGAGAAAGAGCCAGCTTTTGGCTGGGCAACAGCAAAGGAACAGATTGCCGTGAGAGCAAAAAACACTAAAAATAATCTTTTCATAAACATCTTTTTTATCATATAAACGTTAATGTTTGTCGTTTTATTGCATGTTTTTATGTTAATATTATGTTGTGATAGTAAATAAATCAGAGTGTTACACTTGTTATATAAATTAAAAGTACTAACTTTGCACCCATATTTTTTAAGGTAAATTATGCAAGATATTAGAAACATTGCGATTATTGCCCACGTAGACCATGGTAAGACCACATTGGTGGACAAGATGATGTTGGCTGGAAACCTCTTCCGTGACGGAAAGGATTTAAGCGGCCAGGTGTTGGATAACAATGATTTGGAACGTGAGCGTGGTATCACCATTCTTTCAAAGAACGTTTCGATAAACTGGAAAGGTACTAAAATCAATATTATAGACACTCCGGGACACTCTGACTTCGGAGGTGAGGTGGAGCGTGTGCTCAATATGGCAGACGGATGCCTGTTGCTCGTCGATGCCTTTGAGGGTCCTATGCCGCAGACACGTTTCGTGTTGCAGAAGGCTTTGCAGATAGGATTGAAGCCTATCGTTGTTGTAAACAAGGTAGACAAGCCAAACTGCCGTCCGGAGGAAGTGTATGAAATGGTGTTCGACCTGATGTTCTCTCTCAACGCTACAGAAGACCAGCTTGACTTCCCTGTCGTTTACGGTAGTGCCAAGAATGGTTGGATGAGTGAGGACTTCAAAAAACCGACAGACAATATCGATTATCTCCTTGACAAGATTGTTGAGGTTATCCCAGCACCGAAAGTGCTTGAGGGTACTCCGCAGATGCTTATTACCAGTTTGGATTATTCAAGCTATACTGGACGTATCGCCGTAGGACGTGTACACCGCGGAACATTGAAAGACGGAATGAACGTTACAATTGCTCATCGCGACGGCTCTATGGAGAAGACAAAGATCAAGGAGCTTGATACTTTCGAGGGTATGGGCCACAGCAAGACCGAGGAGGTGAAGAGTGGAGATATATGTGCAGTAATCGGTTTGGAGAATTTCGAAATCGGTGATACTATCTGTGATTTCGAGAATCCGGAGCCCCTGCCGCCAATCGCTATCGACGAGCCTACGATGAGTATGCTCTTCACTATCAACGATTCTCCGTTCTTCGGACGTGAAGGTAAATTCGTTACCAGCCGTCATATCAGCGACCGTTTGAAGAAAGAGCTTGAAAAGAACCTTGCCCTGCGTGTTGCTCCATTCGAAGACTCTACTGATAAATGGATTGTCAGCGGACGTGGTGTGCTTCATCTGTCTGTGCTGATAGAGACAATGCGCCGTGAGGGTTATGAGCTTCAGGTCGGTCAGCCACAGGTTATCTATAAGGAGATTGATGGCGTGAAGTGTGAGCCTATTGAGGAGCTGACAATCAATGTGCCGGAGGAATTCGCAAGTAAGATGATTGATATGGTGACACGCCGTAAGGGCGAGATGACTTCCATGCAGAACCTTGGCGACCGTGTAGACATTGAGTTCGATATTCCTTCAAGAGGAATCATCGGACTGCGTACCAACGTGCTTACTGCTTCTCAGGGTGAGGCCATCATGGCACACCGCTACAAGGAGTATCAGCCTTTTAAGGGTGAGATAAGCCGTCGTATGAACGGAAGTATGATAGCAATGGAAACTGGTACTGCCTATGCTTACTCTATCGACAAGCTGCAGGACCGTGGTAAGTTCTTCATCGATCCGGGTGAAGAGGTTTATGGCGGAGAGGTTGTTGGAGAGCATGTGCATGACAACGACCTTGTGGTAAATGTTACCAAGGCAAAGCAGTTGACAAATACCCGTGCCAGCGGTTCTGACGATAAGGCACGCATCGTGCCGCGTACTGTACTCTCACTTGAGGAGGCTCTTGAGTACATCAAGGAAGATGAGCTTGTGGAGGTTACTCCAAAGAGTATGCGTATGCGCAAGATAGTGCTCGACCACTTGGAGCGCAAGCGTGCTAACAAAGACTAATCGACTAATCGATTCTGATAATATGGTATAATGGTGTGGGGGATAAGTTTCTTGTCTCCCACATTTTTGTTCTTATTTGTATATGAAAGACATAAACAGACAAATCCTGCGTATTGCCGTGCCGGCGATAGTGAGTAATATCACGGTGCCGTTGCTCGGTCTCGTTGATGTTGCGATAGTAGGGCATCTCGGCTCTGCAGCCTATATCGGTGCGATAGCTGTAGGGGGAATGGTGTTCAACGTGATGTACTGGCTGTTCGGATTCCTGCGTATGGGTACGAGCGGCATGACGTCGCAGGCTTTGGGACAGAGAAACTTTACAGAAGTTGTCCGTCTCCTTATAAGGTCGCTCGGAGTAGGTCTGTCGGTGGCGTTGCTGTTGATATTGTTGCAGGTGCCGCTACGGGAGCTTGCTCTCTATATTATGGAACCGACAGCAAGCGTAAGACGTTATGCAGAAATGTATTTCGACATTCTTATATGGGGAGCACCGGCAATGCTCGGGTTATATGGCTTTACGGGGTGGTTTATTGGTATGCAGAATTCCCGTTTGCCAATGTATATCGCCGTTATGCAGAATGTGGTGAATATAGCGGCAAGTCTGTGTCTTGTCTTTGGCTTGGGAATGAAGGTGGAGGGAGTGGCGCTCGGCACTCTCATTGCTCAGTATGCAGGACTCCTTATGGCAGGCTTGATGTGGCTTGCCGGATACAGACGGTTGTGGAAATATTTCTGTGGGGCAGGATTGTTTGGATGGAACTCCATGAAGCGTTTCCTTGAAGTGAACCGTGACATATTCCTCCGTACGTTATGTCTTATCTGCGTTATGCTGTTCTTCACGTCAGCCGGTTCTTGGCAGGGTGAGACGGTGCTTGCCGTTAATACCCTGCTGATGCAGTTCTATATGATATTCTCTTATTTTATGGATGGCTTTGCATACGCCGGCGAGGCAATAAGCGGTAAATACTATGGTGCCGGCAATAGGGTAGGGCTCAAGGATGCCGTGAGGAACCTCTTCGGTTGGGGAGTGGCGATGATGATACTTTTCACCTTATTATATATAATAGGTGGCGATGCGTTTCTGTCGTTGCTTACCGATGATAAGGATGTTGTTGCGGCAGCCCGTGAATACTCCTGTTGGGCTTCATTGATGCCGTTTGTCGGTATGGCGGCATTCATCTGGGACGGTGTGTTTATCGGCTGTACCAAGACACGTGGCATGCTGCTGTCGATGTTCCTTTCTGCTGCAACGTTCTTCGGAGTCTATTATACCCTGCGCACCCCGTTTGCCAATCACGGTCTGTGGATAGCATTCCTTGCTTATATGGCAATGAGAGGCTTGGCGCAGACGGTGATATGGAATAAAAAGCAGAAATGATTTGTTTTTTATCTTTCTATTTATTAAATTTGCAGAAATAAAATATGGAGGAAAAGAAATGAGTACAGCACAATTGGAATGTCTTTTGGATTATATAAACTCGCTGAACCTTAGCTTGAGAAGTAGAAAATGGCTTTCTGAGAAACTTATAGAGCCTGTAGATAAATCGGATGCAAGAAAGAAAAAAGAAGAAGTTCTTGCCGGTATCGATGCAGGACTGAAGGATATGAAAGCTGGAAGGAAAATGAGTTTTGATGAATTCCTTAAAGAGGTGGATTATGACTGAAATAAGAATTGAAATTTTACCTTCCTTTTTGAAAGAATTCAAAAGATTGAAAAAGAAATATCGTTCTATCGTAGATGATGTAAAGGATTTGAGAACGGAACTAGAGTCAAATCCGCTGCTTGGTACAGACATTGGTGGAGGCTTGAGAAAGATACGTATGCGTATCAAGTCGAAAGGAAAAGGCAAGAGTGGTGGAGCACGTGTCATTACGTTCAATGTTTTGGCTTCAGTTGATGAAACAGAAATAAATTTACTTTATATCTATGACAAGTCCGATATGGAGTCTATAAGCGAAAGAGAGTTGCGGCAGTTGCTTTTCGATAATGGTTTTGATTGGAAAGGGACAAAATAATCTGTGGCTTATTTTCTTGTTCTTTTAGTGGTATACTGAAAATATAATCTGCCAAAGCGTAAGTCTATTCGTGACTTATGCATTGGCAGATTGTCATTTAGATGGAAAATAATGGATTCACTATTCTGGATATACAAGATTCTCCTCCTTTATGTTGCAGAGAGTGTTGAGATATCTCTTTGCCTCCCAACGTGCCATTGGCAGGTCATGAAGGAGCCAGTTGCCACAGTCCTTCGGTGCTGCACCGGGAATGTCGCCTTCGAAGTCGGCAACGAACTGGAACGTACGCTTCATCAGTTCTACGATATCCTTTGACTCAAAGTCACCTCTCACCAAGAGGTAGTTGCCGGTGAGACATCCCATAGGTCCCCAATATACGATGCGGTCTTTCCATTCCTCATCGTTGCGCAGATAGGTGGCGGCAAGATGTTCAATGGTATGCAAAGCCCCCGGATGCAAAGCAGGCTCTCGATTAGGGGCTTTCATGCGTATGTCGAAGGTCGTTATCGTGTCGTTACCCACGGAATCCTTGCGTGAGACATAAATGCCGGGAAGAAGCTCCTCGTGGTTTATAGTGAAACTTGGTATCTTTTTCATTGTTGTTGATGTTTAAATGGATTCAAGAAATTTCTTTGTTACGTTAAAGGAACCATCGGCAAGTCTTGCCCAGAAGTTGTAATACTGAGCCGCCTTGTTGTCTTTCAACGGTATGTCGCTGATGATACGGAAGCTGACAAATGGCACGTGGTATATATGGCAGGTTTGTGCAATGGAGCAGCTCTCCATGTCGACAGCTTTTGCGGCAGGGAAATTGTTCAGTATGCCTTGCATCTTGTCCTTGTTGTCTACGAACCATTCTCCACTCACGATAAGTCCGGCGTGTACAGGAATGTCTGTGTTGAGGTTCAATGCTTTCTCTATCAGCTCTTTGGGAGCTTCAAACTTAGCAGGCATTCCAATAATCTGTCCAAACTCACACTCTTCTCCACAGTAAGCGTCATGGTAGCGGTATTCCGTGCCGACCACAACATCCGTTACGTTCATCTCCGTGTCTACACCGCCGGCAACGCCAGTGGATATGATAAGGTCCGGGCAGAAGCGGTCTATCATCTCTACCGCTCCAATAGTAGAGTTCACCTTTCCCATGCCGCATTTCTGTATCACGATTTCTTTTTCTCCGATGTTACCTGTAACGAAGTCTTTGTGGTGATAGCGTTCCACGGTAGCATCAGAGAGTAGTGATTTCAGTTGCACGAACTCCTTGTCCATAGCAACAATGATTCCAATCTTCATAAATGTAATATTCGTTTTGGGTGCAAAATTATATAAAAATGCCGAGATATTGAAGGTAATGGCGAAAAAACAGTTTGTTATGGCCGTTCCGTAATAGTTTGTTTATTATGGCTGAGTAGATGTGTTGAGTAAGGAAAATGGTTTTTAGACTTATGTGATAATAGTCTTTTTCGTTTTACTTCTTTTCTATTTCATTACTTTTGTCTAATTTTGCAAGCAAATGATTATAAACGGAAAATAAAAACAGTTATAGCTATAATGAAAAATTGGAAACGTTATCTGCCAGACGTGCTGGTGGTGCTGCTTTTTGCAGTTATTTCTTTCGCTTATTTCTTTCCTGCCGACATCGACGGCAAAGTGCTTTATCGTCATGATTCCTCTGCCGGGCGTGGTATGGGACGTGAGGCATCGGAGTATTATGAGCATACCGGAGAGGTGACTCGCTGGACGAATTCCGTGTTCTGCGGAATGCCGACATACCAGATTACTCCCGGCTACAAGAGTCTTGATGCCCTTACCGATGTGGTAAACATCTATCATCTCGGACTGCCGGAGAATGTATGGTTCCTTTTTGTATACCTTCTCGGCTTCTACATCATGCTGCGTGCTTTTGACTTCAAGTCATATCTTGCAGCCCTTGGTTCCGTAATATGGGCGTTCTCAAGTTATTTCCTTATAATTATCGCTGCCGGCCATCTTTGGAAAGTGATGGCACTCGCTTATCTGCCGCCTATGATAGGGGGTATAGTGCTTGCTTACAGAGGAAAATACCTGTGGGGACTTTTCGTTACAGCTTTGTTCACGGCATTTGAGATATATGCAAACCATGTGCAGATGACGTATTACTATCTGTTTGTTGTCTTCTTCATGGTCATTGCATATCTTGTTGATGCAATCCGCAAAAAGCAGATTGCCAATTTTCTTAAGGCTACAGGTATATGTGCCGTAGGTGCCTTGATAGGAGTATGCCTTAACTTGAGCAACCTTTATCATACTTGGGAATACAGTAAGGAGTCGATGCGTGGCAAGAGTGAACTCGTGAAGAAGAACTCCGGCAACCAGACAGACAGTGGTCTGGAGCGTGACTACATAACCCAGTGGAGCTACGGCATAGATGAGACATGGACGCTGCTCGTGCCGAACACAAAGGGCGGAGCAACCGTTCCTCTCACTCAGAGCGAGACGGCAATGAAGAAAGCCGACAACCAGTTCCTGGATGTATACCAGCAGCTGTATCAGTATTGGGGCGACCAGCCAATGACGAGCGGTCCGGTATATGTCGGAGCCTTCGTCCTCATGCTGTTCTTCTTGGGAGCCTTCATCGTAAAGAGCCCTATCAAGTGGGCGCTGCTTGCTGCAACATACCTGTCTGTAATGTTGTCGTGGGGACATAACTTTATGGGACTCACCGACTTCTTTATCGATTATGTGCCGATGTATGCCAAGTTCCGAACCGTGGCGTCAATCCTCGTCATAGCGGAGTTCACCATACCATTGCTTGCCATGCTCGGACTAAAGGAGATAATAGACAATCCGAAGATGCTTGAAGAGACGGAAGAGAAGACATCCAAGATATGTAACTTCTTCTTCATCTCTGTGCTTTCCTTCTTTGTAAGAAAGAAGAGAGACTATATCCTCATCAGCTTCCTGATGACAGCTGGTGTGGCATTGCTCTTTGCCATAATGCCAACGGTGTTCTTCAGCGACTTCATCTCATATAACGAGATGCAGGCATTAAGCCAGATACCGGCGGAATATCTCAATCCTCTGCTTGCTAACCTCCGTCAGATGCGTGAGGCTGTGTTTACGGCAGACTGCTGGCGCTCGTTCTTCATCATATTGCTTGGCACCTTGTTCCTCGTGCTTTTCATCATGCGCAAGCTCAATGCCAAGGCAATGGTGGGATTGGTTTGTGCGCTCTGCTTCATCGATATGTGGCAGGTGGACAAACGCTATCTTAACAATGACATGTTTGTAGAGAAGAGTGCCCGTGAGACTCCTATACCGATGACGGAGACCGACAAGCTCATACTCCGCGACAAGACGGAGTGTGGAAACTACAGAGTGTTGAACTTCTCTCCGGGAGCATTCTCGGCAAACGAGACATCGTTCTATCATAAGAGCCTTGGAGGTTACCATCCGGCAAAGCTGCGTCGTTATCAGGAGATGATAGAGCACTACATCCAGCCAGAGATGGGCAAGGCTATGTCTGCTGTAGCTGATGCGGGTGGAGATATGACGAAGGTCAATGGCGACAGCATCTTCCCTGTAATCAGTATGCTGAATGCTAAATACTTCATCGTGCCTCTCCAGGGCGGACAGACCGTGCCTATCATGAACCCGTATGCCTTCGGCAATGCATGGTTCGTAGACAAGCTGACATTTGCAAACAATGCCAACGAAGAGATTGACAAGGTCGGACAGATAGATTTGCGCCATGAGGCAGTTGCCGACAAGAAGTTCGAGTCGCAGCTTGGCAAGGCTGTCGCTCAAGACGGCAACTCCCTCGTTTCCATAGCATCGTATAAGCCAAACGAACTCTCGTATGATGTAAAGTCCGACAAGGGTGGAGTGGTAGTGTTCTCGGAGATATACTATCCGGGATGGACAGCTACCGTTGACGGCAAGTCGGTAGAGATGGGACGTGTGAACTATATCCTTCGTGCCATAAACGTTCCTGCCGGAAACCATAAGGTAGTACTCACGTTCCGTCCGACGACAGTCAAGGTGACGGAGACCATAGCTTATGTAGGTTATGCACTTCTCGTGCTCATACTGTTGCTTCTGGTATACCGTGAGTATAAAAAGAAAAAAGAAGATAAATCACAAGACTAATATCAATCATGAAGAAACTATTATCGCTTCCACCAAATCTGGTGGGTTGCTTTCACGATATAACGGGTTATGACAGAAAGGAATGGTTCTGCTCAAACGACCCGATAGGTAAGAAACTCGGTTCCGGAGGAGGTACGACATGGCTGTTGCAGCAGGCATGTAGGGAAGATGCAAAAGCTGGTGGCAATACAGACTTCGACCAATGGCTTGCATCCGACAAACGCCTTATACTGCATGCCGGCGGACAAAGCCGTCGCTTGCCAGCTTATGCTCCGTCGGGAAAGATACTGACCCCGATACCGGTGTTCCGTTGGGAACGTGGACAACGCTTGTCGCAGGATTTGCTTTCGCTGCAGATTCCGCTATACAAGCAGATTATGGATGCCGCACCGGACAGGTTGCATACGATGATTGTGAGTGGTGATGTATATATCCGTGCCACACAGCCGCTTGGAGAAGTGCCCGATGCCGATGTCGTATGCTACGGACTATGGCTCGGTGCAGAGATAGCCAAAGACCACGGAGTATTTGTCTCTCATCGCGAAACTCCAAACGTTATGGAGTGTATGCTTCAGAAACCGTCGGTAAAAAAACTTGGCGAGCTGCTTAATACCCATCTGTATCTTACGGATATCGGTATATGGCTGCTAAGCGACAAGGCGGTGAAGCTGCTGATGAAGAAGTCGCTTAACGAAGATGGCTCGCTGAAAAACTATGATATGTACTCTGAGTTCGGATGCGCCCTCGGCACCAATCCTACTGTAAAGGATGCTGAACTCGCAGAGCTTACCGTGGCGGTATTGCCTCTGCCTGGAGGAGAGTTCTATCATTATGGTACGAGCCATGAGATTATATCATCCACACTTGCAATACAGAATCTCGTAAACGATCAGCGTGAGATTATGCATCATTCGCTGAAACCTCATCCGTCGATGTTTGTGCAGAATGCCGAAATCAACATCACGTTTACTGACAACAATCAGAATATATGGATTGAGAATAGCTGCGTGGGAGAGAAATGGAACGTGACCCGCAACAATATCGTTACCGGCGTTCCCCAAAACGACTGGCAGATATCATTGATGGAAGGTCAGTGTGTGGATATAGTACCTGTAGGAGAAAGCGAATTAGTGGTTCGTCCATATGGATATGATGATAAGTTCCGCGGTCCTCTCTCTGACGACACCTTATTATATATGGGACGTCCGTTTAAGGAATGGGCTGCCGCCTGTGGCATCGACATAGAAGCAATCGACGGTAAAGAGGACTTGCAGTCCGCCAGAATCTTCCCTGTATGCCAGACTGTCGATGAGGCTGGACTTCTTCTTCGCTGGATGCTGAACGGAGACCAGACTGTGTCTGATGAGGACTTCTGTAAGGCAAAGGCACTGTGGGAAGAATGCAGAAAGCTTAGTGCCGATGATATTTCGGCAGAGGCAGACCTCGTCCGCCTGTCGATGCAGCGCAATGAATACCGTTCTAAGAACTGGAGTGCCATAGCAAAGAACTGGCATCATAGCGTGTTCTATCAGGTAGACCTGTGTGATGCAGCCAAGGAATTCTCGTTGTATGACATCCACACACCGTCTCCGATAGGTGATGAAGCACCGTTGCTGACACGTATCCACGACAATATGTTCCGCTCCGAACTTGCCCGTTTGCGTTCCGACAGCGAAGAGGCGGCACGGTCGGAAGAGAAGGCTTTTGCCCTGCTCCGTCAGGGACTGATAGCACCGCAGGCTGCCGTAAAGCAGCATCCGCAGATGTCGGTATATGCCGACCAGATAGTGTGGGCACGCAGTCCGGTGCGTATTGATATAGCTGGCGGATGGACCGACACTCCGCCATACTGTCTTATGGAAGGCGGAAAGGTTATAAACCTTGCGATAGAACTTAACGGTCAGCCGCCGTTGCAGACATATGTCCGTCCGTGTAAAGAGCCGCATGTGATACTCCGTAGTATAGACCTCGGAGCCTCGGAAGTGATAAACACATATGAGGAACTTGCCGACTTCCGTCATGTAGGCAGTCCGTTCTCCATACCTAAGGCAGCCCTTGCTCTCGCAGGCTTCCTGCCGGCATATGCCGTAGAGCAGCATGCCACGCTGAAGGAACAGCTTGAGGCTTTCGGCTGCGGTATAGAACTGACATTGCTGTCGGCTATTCCGGCAGGTAGCGGACTCGGCACGAGCAGCGTTCTTGCAGCCACCGTGCTTGGTGCGCTGAATGACTTCTGCGGCTTGTCGTGGGACAAGAGTGAGATAGGGCGACGTACCTCGGCATTGGAGCAGATGCTGACTACAGGTGGAGGATGGCAGGACCAGTTTGGCGGAGTGCTTGAAGGTGTGAAGATGCTTCAGACCGAAAGAGGCTTCGACCAGAACCCTACCGTGCGTTGGTTGCCGGGCGATCTCTTTACAAGAAATGAATACAAAGCCTGCCACCTGTTGTACTATACAGGTATTACTCGTACGGCAAAGACTATCCTTGCGGAGATTGTTCGACGTATGTTCCTTAACCATAGCGGCGAGCTTTCGATGCTCCGCGATATGAAATGCCATACCGAAGATATGTATGATGCCATACAGCGTGCAGACTTCCAGCGTATGGGACATCTCATCCGCAAGACCTGGGCGCAGAACCAGGCTATGGACAGCGGTACTAATCCAGATGGCGTGCGCCAGCTTACAGACCTCGTTGACGACCTTTGCCTTGGATATAAGCTGCCGGGTGCCGGTGGCGGAGGCTATCTCTATATGGTGGCAAAGGATCCGGAGGCTGCGGTACGCATCCGTCAGATACTCGAAACGAATCGTCCGAATGCCAATGCCCGCTTCGTTGACATGACTCTTAGTCAGACGGGTCTGCAGGTGAGCAGAAGCTAAACTCATAGTTCGTTAGATTTATTATGAAGTTCAGAACAGAAGTGAACATAGATAAACCGACATTCAGCATACGTCCTCTTGAACGTATGCTGTTTGTCGGTTCTTGTTTTGCCGACAACATAGGCAGACGCTTTCTGGAGGATAAGTTCCGCGCCGTGGTGAATCCCTATGGCGTAATGTATAATCCCGTAAGTGTGCTCCATACTGTCAAGCGCTTTATAGAAGACTCTCGTCAGTCTTCTGATGTTGGTGCTTCTCCCTTTGATGGAAGTGAGAGATGGGTCTGCGTCTTCACCCTCGGCACGAACCATGTCTATCGCTTGAAGGAGACTGGCGAGATTGTTGATAACTGCCGGAAACGTCCACAGAGGTTGTTTCAGGAGGAGGAACTTACGATAGACCAATGCTGTGAGGCTCTTTCAGAAGCCGTTGGCATATTGGAGAAAATAAATCCGGAGGTGAAGGTGATAGTAACGGTCAGTCCTATACGCTATGCCAAATACGGCTTCCACGGCAGCCAGCTGTCGAAGGCTACGTTGCTGCTTGCTGCCGACAAACTGTGCAGGGAGCACGACAACTGCACTTATTTCCCGGCATACGAGATTGTAAACGACGAACTTCGCGACTATCGCTTCTATAAGGAAGACATGCTCCACCCCTCAGAACAGGCGGTAAGCTATATCTGGGAACGCTTCTCGGAACTTTATTTCAGTAAGGAGACATCATCATTCCTCGAAAAATGGCGTCCTATAAAGGAGGCTCTTGGTCATAAACCCTTTAACCCCGACGCTGAAGAATACAAGCTCTTCATGCTGCGTACCATGGAAAGAATTAAGGAACTGCAACGTCTTTATCCCGAACTCGATGTGTAAGCTATAGCGAGGATACCAGTTAATTGTAGTCGTTTTATTGAAAATAAGTTGCTAAATGTTTTTATTTTGCTGAAAAATATGTATTTTTGTGGAGTTTTAATGACTTGATATTAATATTTAAAAATTTTCAGAATATGGACCAGAACTATCAGACTCCTCAGATGGATACACCTCAGCAGAATAATAATGTTGGTAACAATGGCAGTTTCAACAACCAGATGCTTCCGAAACCAGACAATAATCTCGTGTTGGCGATATTTACAACAATATGCTGCTGCCTGCCTTTCGGCATCGTTGCAATAGTAAAGGCATCATCAGTAAACACTCTTTATCTCTCCGGCAATTACCAGGCAGCGGTGAATGCAGCCGCTGAAGCAAAGAAATGGAGCATCTGGGGAATAATCGCAGGAGTGGTAATCTCCGGGCTTTACACGGTTCTTTATGCTTTTGGAGTTGCCGCGACAATAATGCAATCATGATGCATAGATGTAAGTATATTTAGAGAGAATACCCATTGGTAAGAAAATATATCATAGTGCTTGTGGCGCTCATTGTTGTCGTGGGGCTTTATTTCGTAAATCCCTCGTCGTCGTGGTGGGTGCCCAAGTGTCCTTTTAAACTGCTTACCGGACTCTGCTGTCCGGCTTGCGGCATACAGCGCTTTGTACATGCCTTCTTTCATGGACATTTTGCGGAGGCTCTCTACTATAATTATTATCTTGCATATTCTCTGCCGTATGCTATGCTCTTTGCCATAGAATGGCTTATGCCCCAGAGTGCGGCAAGAGAAAGGTTGGCAAGCGTGATAGAAAACCGGTATGTAGTGTGGTTCTATGTAGTGACTTTCTTTATTTGGCTTGTAGTAAGAAATGTATTAGGAATATAAAAAAACAATAGTATGGAAGCAAATCAGGTAGATCAGTTGCTGATGATTTACGGTAACAAGTTGCCGGCGTCATCCTTGCCGGTAGTAAGAGAAAGGCTGCTGAATATGGATTACAATGTAGCCAATATGGCATTTGGACAGATGAAGGACCCTACCATTTCGCTCATCCTTTCAATCCTGGTCGGCGGATATGGCGTAGACCGTATATATATAGGCGATGTCGGGCTTGGGGTGTTGAAGCTTCTTACTTGTGGCGGATGCAGTATCTGGTGGCTTGTCGACATATTTCTGATAATGGACAGAACACGTGAAAAGAACCTCGAAGAACTTGTCGGCAATGTAGTCTTTTAATTTTAAAAGACTGCAAGTCTATAATATAATAAGCTGTCTCTTATACACATCTCCGAGCCCACGAGACGCTCATGAATCTCG
>ERZ1027266.517-NODE-517-length-26361-cov-8.375010_pt1 | contig 26361 bp, 24 predicted proteins | sample MGYA00519257_ERZ1027266 | MGnify/ENA primary metagenome ERZ1027266 (study PRJEB26926, sample SAMN06164683) | human gut metagenome | biome: ENVO:00009003; feature: ENVO:2100002; material: ENVO:00002003 | host: Homo sapiens | place: USA | collected 2012 ... | reverse complement strand
TTCATGAGCGTCTCGTGGGCTCGGAGATGTGTATAAGAGACAGGCATCTATCATCTTCAATTCTTCTGATATGACACCCATAGCCTCAACATCTTTTGTTCCTATACCACCATATCACACGGGCCACCGCAACAACTACCACCGCACACAGCAGTACCATAGCCCATTTGCCAAGTCCTATAAACCATCGCTCCGTCTTCGTCAGCGTCCGCTCCACCGGATATGGCACTCTTATCGAATCCTGTCTTATCAATGTGTCCGTCCTTGTCTTATACACGTTGCGGTACCTGTCTCTATACACCACCTTATTATAATATACCGTGTCGCCTCGCTGCACCACATATACCGAATCTTTGAAGTACACGCTGTCCCTCTTCACGAAAGAGTCGGTCTTCGTCTTATACTCCGTATGATATTCCGGCACCTTCACATACTCCACACTCTTGCAGCTTATCAGCGCACCGATAAAGCCACATATCGCCACCGACATAATAAATGCCAGAAACACAGCCAACAGCCTCCAAATTATCTCCTTTATATTGAAATCATCCATAAGCCTACGCTTTTATATTTTTGTATTCCTCTACCGCATTGAAGCACGGACAACTCTTCTTCCATCTGTCGGGCTTGTCTTCTCCCCAGATGCTTCTGTGTCCCATTATTTTCGCATCCGGATATTTCTTCTTCAGCATCGTCAGCAGCTTCCGCAACGACATCCTCTGCTCAGCAGTCCTGTTGTCCGTAGGCTTCCATACCACCTTGCCGAACGTATTGTTCGCCTTGTATATGCCACCCACATACGCCACGTTTATCGCCGTACTGTTGTAGCCCTTCACTCCATTGCTCACCTCCTCTATGGCAAGCATCTGATGTATCGCTCCATCCTTCGTCACCACATAGTGATAACCCGGATTCTTCCATCCTTTCTTCTTAAACTCTGCCCACAGTTCTTTCACTCCCCATGACTGGGGGCTTGCCGTGCAATGCACGAATATCCTTTCAATCTTTCTCATTTCAATTCCTTTTTTTATTATTAATCAGTCTCTTTTGCACCGTAGTCTCTTGGTGGCTTCCTTTTTAAGCAACCGTTTATCTTGCACTCGTTCCACTCCAGCTCATGGGTTCTCATCAGGAGATTGTTCTTATCATCCTTCAACTGCCTGATTTGTGTCCTCTGTTTTGTCAAATCATCATACAAAGAATCTATCTTTGTATTTAATTTCTGACGTTCATCCATGTGCTCTTCGTGTTCATGGTCGTACAGCTTTTTCCATTCTTGAGCGTAAGCCATAGCGTTTGCGTCCTCATCTTTTTGTGCCGAAGCTGCCTCCTTCCTCTTGCGAGAATTATAATATAGAAGCTGCCCGACGATTCCGCTGCTGACAAGGAGGGTTAATATCTGAATTACTAAATCCATGCCACACCTCCTCTCTCTATCACTGCTCTCACCACGCACCCCACCGCCACGGCAAGGCATCCTCTCAGCAAATCACCTTTGTTCCACTCACCGCGGTAGTAGTGGCAGCGGTCATTGTCCTCGTGTACCACCAACGCCAGCAGACCGAAGCCGCCGCCAAGCAGCACGCTGATACAGAAGTATGCTGTCATGCCCATAATGTTCCTTCTCGTTTCTTGTTTCATGATTCCGTAATTTAAATTGATTAATACTCAAAAATCCTCCCTGTTGCTAACCACCGTGTGCAGACCGTCCTTGTCGCTCCAAATCTCGATTACGCAGCCGTGGTCAAGACAGTCATCCACGATGTCATTCAATAGTATCATATTCGTACAGTACTCTCTCTATGTTTCTCTTATTCCTTAACAACCTCTTTGCCGCTTCGCCCTCCCTGTACCGCTTCTTCAGTCTTACGCTCCTGAACCTACCTTTCACGTAGACATATCTGTAGAAGTCGTCATTGAGCGAAGATACCGCCCGTCGGCGTATGGCATAACTGTTGCAATGCGACATGATGCCGAGATAGCTGTTGAGGGAGCATACGAAATGCCTTATGTCCTTCACGTCGCAGTCGGGAGTCCGGCTGTTGATGTAGCGTACGAGGTCAAACAGTTTCGCCACCGTGCGGCTGCCGATATACACTCTGTCCCTCTTCACCACCATACCCGTGAATTTCACACCCTTATACGCATCCTGCACCATAATCTTCCGTGGGTGGAGCGTAATGCCCAGACCGCACAGGTATTCCCTTATCTTCGGTATGGCGGCAAGCAGTGCCTCCTTGCTGTTATGCACGATGATGAAGTCATCCACATATCTGCCGTGGAAGGGGAATCCTAACGTCCGCTCCAGCATCCAGTCAAAGTCCGACAGCCAGTAGTTGGCGTTGTGCTGACTCGTCAGATTACCGATAGGCACTCCGTGTCCTGGCTTTGATGTCTCCAAAGACTTCCCCACAGGCACCTTCTCTATCAGCTCTCTCGGCGATTTCCTTCGGCATCCGTCAAGAGGGTCATTCATTATCGTCGCCATCGACAGGTAACGCAAGACTTCCTTGTCGCTGCCCTCGTAATGCTCCACAATAAAGCGGTCCACCTTCTCGGCAAGAGCTTTTCTCGATATACTCATGAAGAAGCCCTTCATGTCGCATTTCAGATACCAACACGGTTTCGTGAAGTTCTCGGAGCATTGTCTTATGTCTTCCTTCAGCTGCATAACGCCGTAGAGCTGCCCTTTGCCTTTTCTGCAATTATACGTCCTTGCGTTGAACACCTTTTCGTATAGCGGCTCCAGGCGCAGCATTATGTAGTGATGTATGACTCTGTCGCGGTAGTTTGCCGCAAAGACCTCCCGGAGGACAGGCTTGATAACAACGAACGATATGGAAGGCAGAGGCTTGTAGCAAATGTTGCTTATGTCCTCGGTCAGACCTGTTATATTGTCAAACAGTCCGATGTTAAACTGTATAGCGTCCGGCGAGTCTGCCTTTCCCTTAATACAGTTGTAATGAGCCTTTAGTAATTCTTCTGCTTCAACCATATCTGTTGTTATCGCTTTTCTCGTGTTAGTGCTGTAACCGGACGCACCCGATTCTGATTACTGCGGCTATTGTTGCCGCGATTGCCGTTGCCGAAGTTCAGATTCCTCGCGTTCGAAGCTCCATTCTCAACACACGACCAGTAGTTCGCTCGATTTTCCTGCATTACCTTATTCTTAACTGGTTCCCGGCAGCTTACGAATGCTGCCGTGGACTGACAGTAGCAGGACCATTATTCGAATGAGAATCGCCCCTTCCGTCAGCCGTAGCCGGACGGAACTCTTGCTTTCTACCACCGACCGCAATGGGTCTCGATGATTTTCTCATAGCTGTAGCCTGTCTACCGATGGAGGTCATGAGACGACAAATATCCGCTTGCTTCTTCACGTCGAAGAGCTTGCGTTCAAAGCAGAGACGCAGCAGGGTACCCAGAAGCTCATACTTCACTGTGAAGCCGAGAACGTGCCTGTATCGGCTTTCGAGCGACGTTGCGATATTATAGAGCTGAATGTATTCAAACAGCTCCAATGCCGTCTTCGTCATCTTCTCGCCGAGGTCATATCGGTACATCCTCTGAAAGTTAGCCTTCCAGCTAATCAGCTTGCTTGTCAGTTCGTATGTCGCCTTGTATATCTGAGTGTCCCTTGCCAGTCCCATTGTCTTGTCTTGTCATTAAGGCATCCCGACACAAGGTCGGGATGAATGTTAGAGAAAAATTAAAATTGATGAATTGATAAATTGATTAAAATGCTGTAACCGGACGCACCCGAAGCTGACGACTGCGGCTATTGCTGCCGCGACTGCCGTAGTCGAAGTACAGATGCCTCGCGCTCGAAGCTCCATCCTCAACACACGACCAGTAGTACGCTCGATTGAGTGGTATCGCTTGCTGCTTGCCTGCCGCATTGATGCGTGCAATGGCAAGGTTGATGGTGTTGAAGTGGTCGTATATCAGAGCAAGGTCGCCCATCGTAGGTAGCCACCACGACTTTGCCGCAATGGTGCTGTCGCCACCGGGATCTCCTGTATGTCCTTTGGAGTATGCGTAGGCATACGCCACGGCATAAGTGTCGGGACTGTCGGCAGCGAATGCCGCATTCGCCATAATCGCTGCCGTGCGAGCCTTACCGTCATAGGAGTTTAGGTCCTGGTTACTGTTTACCAGTACCGTAGTGGAGCTTCCCCACTGTCTTACCGCTTCGTCGAGAGCGATACCGAGTCGGTAGCCACCGTACTGGATTACGATGGCATCAGCATCAGCCTGTGCTATGCCGATATCCGTGGTTTGCCATTGCTCTATTCTTAGGTATGAACCCCATTCCTCTTTTTGCATCTTACCGATGAACACCCCGTCGCCAAGAGCCGTAAGGTTTTTGTTCATCAGGTCCACCATGTCGTTCTTTGCTATCTTCAGGAAGTCGTCCTTGATAGCGTTGCTTACCACCGTCGGGTTGGCTTTCAACCACTCCGTTAGTGATGTTGTCTTGATTGCCATATTGTTTTATTGTTTAAAAGTTAATTATTCAAATTCTTCTGTTTTATTCCAAGAATACGTCATACAGACTTCTCACACCGTCCTCAAAATCCATAAAAGTGATGGCGAGGCTCTTTATGCCTTCGCCAATCTTCTGCGAATAGTGCAGCGCCGCACCCCGCATCACGTACTCTCCACTTTGGATTACTTTTAGAGTTCCGTCTACACAGATAGGCTTCTGTAGATACCATTTGTCGTTGGCTTGTCTTGCCAGTTCGCCTGTCGTGATGCCGTTTTCGTCATCCTTGATGAAGGCGTCTGCCACCTTTGCTGACCTGTAGTAATACCTCGTCTCCCATTTCTTCAGTGCGCTCTCCGGTATATAGCCTTCGCCCGTCGTGGAGTCTGGCATAAGACGTGACTTGAACTTGCTGTCTATTATCCTGTTGCCGTTGCTGTCGTAACTATATACGTCGTCGGAGTACATGTCTATTGAAAATTTGTAAGGATTGTTGAAGAATGTCCCCAGCCTTTCCATCGTGTAGTCCGTCAGCACGGAGTTCTGCAAATCCCTGTTCCTTATGCCGTCGGGACCGAGGTCGTACAGCAGATGCCCCTCGTTGTCGTAATAAGACATGACCATCATTCCTGAATTGGGATCTATGCCGAAGCGAATGTTCATCAACCCCTGTCCGTTAAAGACTTTCAGAAGTCCGTCCTCTGCTTTTATATATCCCTCGCCGCGGTTCTTCGTCGCGAGGATTCCTGCCGTGAGTTGTCCGTCGGCATCCACTTTTGCCGTCACTTGCCCGAGGTTGTTTCTCACCTCGAAGTTTTCTGCCGTCACGATGACTTTCCGGTTGAAAATGTCGATTCCTGTCGCTAACATCTCCTCTGTCGTGATAGCCTTGTTGGTGTATTCCGTCGCCCTGCCGTAAGGTTCGAGCTTCAGTCCTGCTATCGCAATCATACTGCTCTTCCTCAGCAGCACGGGAATAAAGCCAACTGCGACATCGGTATCTACGCTGAACGTCACGCTGTATCTCTTCCATTCGTTTGATAGCGTCCTGTCGGGCAGAACAGCACCGTCGATGTACTCCGACCAGCCGCCGTCGTCACGCACCGCCCACGAACAGCCGTTGCTGCTGTTGTTATAGAGGTAGGAGTTGAACGAACCTCTGCCCTGCGCCCAGAAGCTCATCGTATAGACAGAGCCTTTGCCGAGCGTCAGCACTTTGCCCAAACCCATCACGTCAAGGTCTGCCGATGAGGAAACACCCACGACCACATCGAGCGAACGTCCGTCAATCTCCGTCTTATCGGGAGCTATCGCTGCGCCGTTGCCGAAGGTCCACGTATTGCTGCGGATGTCAGGCAGGATATTACCGAGAGCCACAGCATCATCTTTGTTCGCCGACCATGCCGTGCCGTAGCCGTTCGTCACGTCATCTATCTTCTCTATCTGCGCGCATCGCAGGAAACACTTGCCGCCGCCGTCATCCTTGCGAGGGTAGGGGAACACGGCAAACTGATATTCTCCTGTCTCCCCGGCGTGGGTCCATTTCGTCTCTGCCTTGCTGTCGGCGGTAGACGTGAGGTCCACATACTGCGTATACGTCCATGTTCCGCTGCCATTCTCCTTGTAGACATAGGCTCTCATACTGCCGCCTCTTGCAGACAGGGTGCTGTCTATACGTCCCCAAATGCTCATGGCGTAACTCTTGCCCTTCTCCAAACGTATCTTGCGCTTGCAGAAGCCGTAGATGCCGCTGCCCTGGTTCACGTAGGAGTTAGGAATCAGATTTCTGTCTCTCACTTCCGTCTGATTGACCTTCGCACTAATCCTGTTGGAAGTCACCTCTAACGTGCCGACTTTCTTCGTCAGGACACCGTTGGCGGCGTTGAGGGTGTCTATCTCCCCTTCCGCACTGTCCACTCTGCCGCTTATGTTCGTATAGCTCGCCACAAGACCCTTGCTCGTAGAAGACAAGCCGCCCCAGAAGGAGCCGCCGTCAACCGTGAACTTCACCTGTGCTGTATATGTCTTGCCATCAAGCGTGCAGGGGATGGAAATGTTTGCATATCCTGCCGTACTTGGAATCTTGTGCCCGTCAACGGTCGCTGCCGTGTTGATGGCAGAGAACTGGACCAGTCCCACGGCACTGCCGCCGACGACGCTCTTCGACACATAACCCTGGCAGTTCACGAACACTGCGTTCTTGTCGGCGAAGGTGCAGGAGGCTGTAATGTCCTCGCTGCCCTTGAATACCTTTATCTGCGCCTTCTGCAACAACGATGAACTTTTAATCTCTCCGTTGTCGTCAGTAGAGAACACAAGGGTGTCGTCTGGGGTAATCCTTACGACAACCCCGTCTTCGCCATCTTTGCCGTCCTTGCCCTTGCGCAGATAGTTTACGATTGTTACATATTGTGCTCCTGCCATATTCCTTCAAGTCTTAAAGCGTTACTGTTGCTGTTATCGCCACCTGTACGTTGCCCACATTAGACACTACTTCCTCAGTTACAACGAACTGATCCTTGTCGGTAATCGGCTCGTCGTACACCGTAGAACCTTCGGGTTCATAGAGGACGAACTTCCACGCCACCTTGCTGTCGGGGATGACTGTGTCGTTCATCATCACAACAGGTTTCCATTTTACTTGCGCGTGTGTGGGGTCGCCCTCTATAATCTGTTCGTCCTCAGGGGTAGGATTGGGGACTATGCGCAGCGGGTCGGAGATGTCTTTGACGAGCTGTGTATCCCAGCCGACGTTTTCTCCTGACGCTCCTGTCACAACAACCTTGTACATTCGCGACTGGTTCACGTCGGATGGGGTCACGGTCAACGTCTGTGCTGTCTTGTCTGTCAGCATCTCCATCACGCCGGTCTCGTTGTTGTTCGCATACCATTGATATTTGAATCCTGATGTAATTGGCGAGCCCTCAGCTGCACTCACCTCTGCCGTCAATACCGTAGACGCATAGGTAGGGTCACTCGCACTCACAAGACCGCCATTGGTTGCACGGATATTTACCACCGACGCACCCACTGACGCAAGCTTGATGCCCACATTGGTACTTGCCGATACACTTGCGCTGCTCATGCCGTTGGCAATGGTGGCTGTCGCCATGATGTTGAACGGCGTGGCTTGTGATGCCACAACGACGTTCTTGATTATCTTCAGTCCTGCCCTGCGCTGTGCCGTGGCATCCGCATCAATGAGCTGGAAGTGTCCCGTCTCACCATTGAAGGTATTGGTAGAGATGCCACTGTCGTCGAAGGTCAGCAGGGTGTTTGCCACACGCCATGCCACGCTGCCCTTACTTGGGTATATCTCACTGCCTGACTTCTTTGAGCTGAATATCGCCAGTTCCACGGTCGGAGGGTTTGTCTCGAACGAAGGCGATATGCCTGTTGCCTGCTTGGTGTTCGGGTCGTAACTTGTGTACTGCTGGTAGATGTCTCCATAATCGGAAACGAGCATAGCGGAGTATGTTCCGCCCTGCTTGGTGTATTGTACCTCTACTATATAGCTTGCTTTGTCCATGTTTTACTCCTTTCCTTTTTTGTTGCTTGTTGTATCTGCCGCATCCTCAGTCTCGTCTGTCGGCATGTTGGACATGTTCTCATCAGGTATTACCGATGGTGTCACCGGCACTACGGTCTCTGCGGCATTCGTATTGTCGGAATCGTCACCTGTAGTATCTTCCGTTGTCTCCGTTGCCTTTGTGGTGCTCGCCTCTGCCTCTGCGTCCTTGTCAAGATAGATAGGAGTATACACGGAAGCAGGAGGATTCGCTGTGCCGTTACGCTCTGCTTTCGCCTCCATAGGTGTAAGCTTCGCACCGCCTACATAGCTGATTCTGTCATCGAGCGTCAAGCCCGGCACACTGTCGATGTCGGTCATCCAGATGATGTAGTTACCGTCCTTTGTCTTGTTTCTTAATGCGAGATTCGCGAACATTCTTGCAACCTTCGTTGTTACTTTGATTCTTGGAAACTGTGTCATGATTATTGTTTTTTAGTTACTATATACTAATTTTCCATCGTCTGTAGCAACATAATTGTCGCCATCCATGAGGAGCTTCTGCGCTCCCTTCTCTTCAACGCCTAATCCTACTACCATTCCTGCCGAGAACGGTATCTCCGGATTAATCTCGTTAGATACCACCTTGTCAACGGTCTCGTCAGACTTCCTCACCGTCCAGCTAACGGTAAAATGCTTGTTTATCTCTTCGTCTGTCAGTGTCTTGCCGTCCACTTCCACCACGCAGCGAGGGTTGATATACTCCTGGTCGGGGTCGGAAGCGTTGCTCACGCCGAGTATGCGAACCTTATAGTCCGGCATCGTGCGCTTTGCTGCTAACTCTGCGTAAGGGTCACGCTCGCCGAAGGTGTCGGAGGACTTCAGAGCTGTCCTTCTCATTGCCTTGCACACATACATCTCCATGTCGCCGATAAGGTTTCTATCTATCGTCAACGTGCTGCCCTGTACGTCGGTCTCTACACCGTCCACAATGGCTTTCTTCGTTGACATAGACACCACGTCCACATCCTCGATATGTGTGCCATCAATGAGCTGTAGGTCGTAGGATGTACCCTGCACGTTCACCTTCCTGTACCACTCGAATTTCGTGTTCTTGGCGTTAGTGATGTCTCCGCTACCATCTGTCAGCAGAGCTTCAAACGTCACGGTGGATGCCTCTGTGACAGGATTCCACACCGACACGGTAGGCGACACATGCAATACAGGAACGGTCTCTTCCATATCGTCACAGAGGATAGTCTTCTGTGCGGCATAGTTGTACACCTGTCCCGACTGTGGGTCAACGTATCGTCCCTCGAATTGCAGTCTGATAGGATTCTGAACAGAGCTGTTCTTGTTGACAAGCAGCATGCCTTTCGTCAGTCCGTCGGCAGAGTTGTTTACAATCTCGTAGCCGTTCTTGCCGTTCACGATTGCATCACCTTTCACAAACTTGTTTGATGTCTTGTTATAGACCATCTCATACCAGCTAAAGGTGAAGTTGTCGCTGCCGTTGATATTCACATCCTCGCCGCTGCCGTTCACGTCACGGCTGTTCACGGCACGGCAGACCGGGAACAGACAGAGCGGACCATCCTCGTAGTCGGGATAGAAGCCGCCCGTGGCACTATTATAGACTTGTCTGTCTACCGTGCCTCCGTAGGGAATAATATCCACGCTCACATCGAGCGGAGTATAGACAATCCCTAATCTTCTTTTTTTAGCAATTCTCATAAAATATATATATTAATGATGATTAAATCTCTGTCTCGTCAGATGCCTTCTTTATCGTTTTCTCCTCGCCACTCTGTGCATTTACGGTCTCGTCTATGATGGCAACCTCCACCTTAAAGGAGCACGACAGACGCTCCTCGGCGTTCTTGCCCAAGTCCTCCCATGTCAGAGGTACGGAGAATCCTGCGCTTGCATGTGACACCGCCCAGATATTGTCTTCGTTTGCATTGCCTGTATCTCTCGTCCACACCACATTCTTTGCAAGGATATGGTCTGTCACGTCCTCGTTATAGAGGTAGCCTCTTACCGAGAGTGTGGTAAACACGGGATAGTTGCCGTTGTCGTCTCTTGTGCTAATAGCGTCAGCATCAAAAGTCTGGTCGGCACCTGTTATGCGACAGGTAAACTCTGGATTACCTTCAAGGAACGCCCATCCTGTACTTGCATACTTCGGCTCTTCCGTGGTCTTGTCAATCAAGCACCGCCATTTGCAGCCGTTGCGCCACACGTCGTGCACCTCGGTGGCTGTTGCCCTGTACGGCTTGTCGCCCTGCGCCGTGGCAAGGCTCCACATTCCTCTGTCTACGACATTCTGCTGCACGTTGCCCTCGTAGTCAACGTTTATGATATTCTGCACGGCAAGCCATTTGGCATAGAACGCTCCGTCACGCTTGTCTGCCTGTGGAAAATCCTGGAATACGAACGACAGGGCATCGGGCAGCTTGCCTATGGCTACGGAATAGTTTGTCTTGTCTATTATAGGCTTCGTCACATGGTCCAGCCATACAAGCAGACCTGTCTCGGAAGAGATATACCAACAGCTCTGCCGCTTCTCGTCAACCGGATTGCCCCACCGTATCAGTCTTGCCAGCTCGCAGGGAGGGTAGTTCTTGCCGCTCGGCACCTCGTTGTCGGGGTACATCACCACGCTGATAGTGTTCGTCAGGGTGTTCACGTTGAGCACTCTGAACCACATGTCGTAGTATTTGCCGTCCTCGAGGAGCGTGTTGATGCTCGCCCTTATGCAGTCCTGTTCGTGAAAGGCTGTAAAGTCATTGTCCCATCTCTTCTTCAGCTTCAGGTCGTAGGTGGTGTTGTCACCCTCTGTTGTAGGCGGTACTACGGTAACGCTCTCCACGCTGCCGCTCTCCGTGAACATAAAGTCACTCTCCACCGCCTGCTGCCTGTTTACGATAAGCTCCTTGGCAATGATAGAGCTTCGTGAAGTAATGCTCTCAAATTCGGCATTGCCTCTCTCGTCCACCCTGCCGCCAGTGCCGTACAGTATGCCCTGTATAAACTCGCCGAACTCCGCACCGCCCTTGAATCTCGACATCAGCTCTGCCACCACCTTGCCCAATATGGCATTTCCGTTCTCGTCAATGCCGTGGTCGCCTATCTTCAGACTGCCGAGTGTGGCATTGCCGTTCTCGTCTATCCTGTAACTGCTGTTTATCTTCAGTCCTCTGAGGAAGGTTATCACTCCGCGCGCTGTATCGGGATTCAGCTTTGACAGATAGAGATCGTCGGCTATATTCTTGACCATGTTCTCTATCTGTGAACGACTGAAGCCTCCGGCTCCGTAGCTGCCGCTCACGATTGACGATATCTGATTCTGTATCTTCTGTATCGTGCCTACTTCCTTTTCTTCTTTCAAGGTTACTTCGTAGGTCGGTATCTTGCCGTCTTTTTCTTTTATAGACAAGGTGTTTATCGTCACTCTCTTGTCTATGCCGAGGTCACTATCCTCAAAGTGCATGATGTCGCCTTCCTTCAGCGTCAGATACAGAGATTTCTCTTTCCTCGTTTTGTCTGCCTCTGCCCTGTCGTGCTGGCGAGCCATGAATATTTCGTCTACCTTCGGGGTATAGGTCTTCCTCGTATAGTCGTTGTCGAAGAGCTTGGCTATGGCATAGCGCAACAGTTCTTCGGAAGCATGTTCTACATACGAGGACGGCATGTCGATACCGATAAGCTTCACATGGTCGCCTTTCTTTATAGGGAAGTCCCCGTAAGGGAAATACAGCTCAAGACTGCTGTCCTTGGCGCGTTGCAGGCGAAGCTTCCATCTGCCGTCCGTGTCTTTGGCACAGGCATCTACCTTGAAGCTTCTGCCGCCGCACATGCCGTCCGCCATATATACCTCGAAACTGTCCGTGGCGAGAGCATGCAAGTCAAAGTCTATGGCGGAACTTAGGTATATGGTGGCGTCGGGTACGGTCTCTCCGTCCTTGAATACTCCGTTGTCGGTCACTGTACCCTCCGTACCAGTGTCTACTATGTCTATCCTCTCTCCGTTGACGGTCATTCCCTCGAAGGTGGGGAAGATGTCTTTCAGCCCTTCTTTGTCATTGTCGTTGTCAAAGAACACGGAGGCTGGTCTTATGCCTATCTCGTCAACATTGGCGGATTCTATATATGGTCTGTATTTGTCTTCGGAGAACCGTATTCCCTTGCCTGTCGGATTCAGCCATGCCTTCTTTTGGGTGTCCTGCCTGTCCCACCAGGCCTGCAATGATTCGTTCGGGAAGCCGGGGAGCATAAGCGTACTTATCGCCATGTTGTTGGGAAGGTTGTTGGTGTATTCAAGGTTGCTGTCGGGGACCTTGGACATCCTTATGCCTTCCGTGATGTACAGCGTCACGCCCTCGTCGATTTTCTCTATAAAGGCTCTTATGGCTTCTGCCGTGTTGCCGCCTTTCGAACCGCAGTTGATTGTACTGTTTTTCTCGTAGCTGCTTTCTCTTATCTCGCAGTATACTTCGGCATCGTCTATCCTTATCTTTATTTTGTAATTGCCGTCGTCTGTCTTGTCGATGAACAGCCCCTTGTCATACGCAAGGTCTATGTCCATTTGGAAATACGGGTCGTCACCTGCAAACTTTATCAGTATCCGGCTTATCTTTGCACGGCACTTCTTGTTCATCTCGGCATAGTAGCGCACCGGCATGTTGGTGGTGTTGCCGTAAGCCCGGAGTCTTGTTATGACAGCCTGCGAGGAATCGGTGGCTTCTTCTATCTCGTACAGTCCGTTGCCTTTCCCGTATCTGAACACATGACTGGCATCAACGCCTGCCGTGCCGATATACACGTTTCTGCCTCGCACTACGAAGTTCACGTCAAACTGGCTGTTCACAAGTCCCAATACATCCCAACAGGTCTGCGACGATATTGAAAGGCTGATGCTGTCGGCTATCTCGTTGTCGGCTATGCCGTCACCGTAGACTTTCTCCCATGTGGCGGTGTCACAGCCTCTGTCCTGGCTCTTCTTCTTGTTTCTTGTATAGAAATGCCATGTTCCCTTGCCGTACTGGTCGTCCATATTGGCTTGCAGCCTGTCGGCTATATCATCAAGACTGCTCACGTAGAATGGAAACTTCGGAAGACTGGTATAGTGCAGCTTGTTGTCATTCAGAACGATGTCGTTAAATTCGGAGCGCACAAGTTCATCGACGTATCCGTTGAAGATAACGCCGCTGTACTTGAAACCGTCACCCTGCACTCCTCTTGGAGCACTCTTTACCTTGCCCGGGTCGTAGTTTATCTCAAACCGCTCCTCCCTGTAGTCTATGTAGTCGCCGGTCTTCAGCTCTATCGGGCTGTCACTCTCTATATCTACGCTTATGTTGCAGGCTCCCATCCACTCGCCGGTATACTCCAGCGTGCGGACCACGGCTTCCTTGCCTGACGCATCGGTCAGCTTGCTGCCGTCTTTCCTGTATATCTGCCACTTGCCCATATTAGTCTAATGATATTATACTCCCGTCAAGATTTTTTGTCGCCTTGATGTCTGTCGTGGGATCGTCCACGTTGAACGTCACTGCCACTATCAGTATATCTCCGTCACTGCCGTTCCTTATCAGGTTGGCGTCGTCGGAAATGCTGTCGAAACGGACGTGCTGTCTGCCTATCTGTGTGTAGTCGCAGTACATCTTCAGATACACGCCGTTGCCGTCTTTCCCACGGAGATAGTCCAACAGCTTTTTCAGAATATTGTTGGCGGAGAATTTGTCGCCCTTGAAACCGAATTTCACCTTCATGGCATAGGGCTCCATCGGCAGGGTTTTCGGTACGTACACGTCCTTGCCGTCCTCGCCTGCCCAACTGCGCTCCGTAAGAGCCTTGCTCTTGCCGACCATCGTGAAAGGTATATCCATGCAGTACATGCGGAAGTCCGCTATGGTTTCCATAACCGGCGAATTTTCTGCTTCTTTCTGCATATATATCTTGTAATATTCCATAAATTCAGTTTATTTATTCACAAAGATAATGATTATTGTATAAATATGCAATATGATTGCATATTTATTACATTTTATTATTGTCCTCCCACCCTCCCAATTTTCCTAAAATCGCTTTTCTACGCCACGCTTATCTTCTTCGTGCCGTTCGTGGTTGCCTTCATCCAGTCATACATCATGTCAAGCTTTTCGTTTCTTGACTGCGCAAGGCTTACCAACGTGTTGAGCTGTGTCAGCTGCGACTGTGCTATGACGGTAAGGTTCGGTATCTTCTTCACGGCTTCTACCATCTGTTCTATGTTGGCTCTGTTCACACTCACGTCAAGTCTTATGGCGTTGATGTAACTTGCCAACAGATCTGCGGTTTCTTCCGTTACGCCCTTGATGGAGTTCGATACGCTCAGACTGCCATTTTCCGACAGGTCCCAACCTTTGCTTTTCAGTTCGTCAAGCAGCCCTGTCATATTGTCTACGCTGTTTCCCAATGCGGTATCCAGCTCTTTGCCTATCTCCGCAATGTCTGTCGTTTTGAGCTTGCCGTTGTTCTCCTTCAATTTTTCGCGCAGCATCTCCTGTACCGGCTCGAAGGCTATCTCAAGGACACTCTGTGCTATGATGTTCTTCGCAAGGCTGTTCATCACCTCTTTTACCTTGTCCTTGTATGCGTCTACGGCATCCTCACCTTTCGCCCAGGCATCAACGATGACGTCGGTAAACTCCTTCGCCCAACTCTTGAGGTCTATGTCGTATATCTTCTTCGCCCACTCGTCGGTAAAGGCGTCTATCTCCTGGTTGAGCTCGGTTATCTGCTGCTTGTAGTCGGCAATGGCGCTGCTGCTGCTTTTCTTTTTGCCTTCCTCGGCTTTCAACTGCTTTTCCAACTCGTCTCGCTGCACCATAAGGGCGGCTCGCTGTGCTGCGAAAGCTGAATCAGGGTTCGCTATGGACTCTTTTACGGCATCCGCAGTGCCTTTAGAGTAGTCCTTCTGCTGCAACGAGGGATGCTTCTCGAAGTGCTTGTTAAATTCGTTTGTACTGTTGTACTTGTCGAGGACTTTCTGAAATTTATCCTTAAACTTGTCGGACGTGAAGTTGTACACGCCACCGAGGATGTTGTCTATCTCCCACTGCACGTTCTTCGAGAGGTTTTCCATCTCTTTCTGACGTTCCTTGCTGGCTTCTATCTCTTTCTGCAAGGCTTCGTCATGCTTCGCGGCTATGCTGTTTATCATACTGATGCCTGCCGCTGCCGCCGCTGCGTATGGTCCTGCACCGGCGAGCATGCCGCTCAAGCCTGACGTACCGTCGCCGGTTAGCTGTGACAGGGTGTCCATGGCTCCCGACATGTTGCTTGCCGCACTGAGTGCGTTGCCTGCCGCATCAAAGACGTCTTTCAGTCCGCTGCCGCCGACGCCCAAGTTGTCAAACAGGGTAGCGATTGGCTCCATGGCGGCTTCCAAAGCCTTGAACTTCTGGGTTATCACGCCGATGGTCTTGGTGAAGTCGCTGTACTTACCGCGCTGCTCGCCTTCAAGGTCCGCCTTTGTATATTTGCCTGCGTTTAGGCCCATCTTCTTGCCTTGCGCCTCGCTGACGGTATACTTGCCGTCCTTGTCTGTCTTGTTGTTCTTGTCTCTCAGAAAGCTTCCGATGGCGTTTGCCAGGCTTGTGGTGTTCATGAGGACATCGAAGGGGTTGCGCTCCATGTTTTCCTTGCGCAGCTTGGAAAGGGCTTCACGCAACTGCTTCACAACTTCCACACTGAGATTGCCTTCCTTGGAGAATTTGTCTATGCCCTTTATCATCTCGTCAATGGTCTCGTTGGAGACCCTGTCAAGATCATCGAACACTTTCACCCAGTCGGTGCTCTGTTTGAACTGCTCAAACCGTAGACTGCTGCGCTTGTCGTTGTAGCTCTTGTCTTCTCCTGCAAGGGCGCGTGTCTTGAACTCCGGAGACATGTTCTTGTCGCCGTTGATGAGTGCCACGTTTCTCTCATGGTTGCGGTCGAGGTCGGCTATCTGCTGGTCTATGGTGGCGTTCTCCTGCACAAGACGGGTCATGAGGTCGATGGTCTCCTTCTGCACTTTCTTCAGCTCGTCGCGGTACTTGTAGAATATCTCGCTTACTTTCTCGCTTTTCTCGCCGTAGGCTGTCTTGAAGTCTGCCTCACTCATAGCCAACACCTCGTCTGCTGTACGGCTCTGACCACTTCTCTTGTTGGCTTCGGGCAGGGCTTTCTTCATCTCGTTGGCGAGGTATTCCTTCATCGTCTCGCTCTGCACCTTGCCGCCGAAGGCTAACCGCATGGAACTGTTCCTGTCGCCAGTCAGCTCATACAGCTTCTTGTATGTGTCATACTCCTCTGACAACAGATTCAGCTTCTCTCTTAATGCGGAGTTTACGTCGTCAATGTTCTTCTCTTCTAAAGATCTGTCCTTACTTGATATGTCAGAGATGGCCTTGTCTGCAAATGCCTTTCTGTCGGCAGTGGTCTTCGGAAGCCTGTCTACAAGGGTTCTCACGCTCTGTCCGTAATCACTAAGGTTCGGCAAATTGTATCCGTATACAGGAGCGAAGTCTTTGCTCCCTTTTAGTACTTCCTCGGCTCCCTTGCCATACAGTTTTCTGTATTTCTGTAGCTCTGTATAGTAGGTCTTGTATAGGGATATTTTGTTTCTCAATGCTTCCAGTTCCTTGTCTTCCTGTCTGCCGCTCTTGTTCTTGCCGAAATTTCCTGTAACCTTATTCTTCCCCACATCGAGGTTTATACCGTTTTGTGCGGCTATGGCTTCAAGCATTTTCTGCTGACGATACATGGGTTGCGCCTGTCCTGCACTTTTTGCAGAATCATTTTCATTCCTTACGTCTCTATACTTTTTCCTTACTGCTTCACCGAAGTCGTACCATCCGGAGCTTTTACCATTATTCAACGATTTGATGAACTCCGCCATTTCCTTTTGCCAAAAGCCACCCTTTCCGCCAGACAGTTTCCCGTTCTTGTAGAGCTTGTCAAAGGTTGTCCTTTCTACAGTCCCAACTTTCAAAGGATTCTTCCATACTTTCGGTCCTATGTTGCTTGGTTTAGGTGTTGCCGTGGCTAAATTATACCAAGAGCGAGCGATTTGCTGTAATCTTGCAACAAGTCCCGGTACCTTTTTATTTGCCTCAGAAAGCATTTGGTCGAGCATGGACTTGAACAGGACAGGATTTTTCCTGCACCATTCTGCAAATTTAGTCTGGCTCATACCCATACTCTTCCTCATGGACTCTAAATATTTTGGTATATCGTCATTGGTTATTTGCCCAAAACTACTTCCAAAATCACTGACGTCGTCTGAAAGCTTTAATAAACTTCTTTTTACATCATTGTTGCCATTACTTACCTTATTAGCAAATTCCGCCCACCTATTTCTTCTTGCTATTTCTCCTAACTTTTCTTCAAAAGTCATTCCTGCGGCTTTTGCACCAAGCATGGAGTTCGCTGTTTTATCCATCGCAGCTTTCGTCGCATCGCTGAAGTTCTCTATTTTTAGCTGTAGGCTTGTAAGGGCTTTAGCCATATCGTCTGTATTCTCGTCTATATTCTGGTCGAGAGCATCGGGGATATACCACGGCGCTCCTGTCGCAGCTTTCGCTTCGGCATAAGCGTCGGCAAATTTACTGTCGCTCCCGCTTGCTTCTTTTGCTTCTATGATTTTCTGTTTGAGTATGTCATACTCCTTGTTGAGGTCGTTACAATTATCTATCTGTTCCTTTATTGTATCTGTATAAAGTCCGCTCTGTTCAAGAACTTCCTTCATCTTGTCTACTTGTGCTTGCAAATCACCTCCGTAATCAGCTTTCGGGCTGACTTCCGACAAGGTTTCCGACAATGCCTTGAAATTACTCTTCGCATTTTCATTTATTTGGTCTGACTCCTGCTTGATTTTTTCCTTGAACGAGCTATATGCGGAATACATTGCCATACCTATCGTTACTCCAAGGGTTGCAAGATTCCAACCGGAAAAGAAACCGCCAAGTTTTCCCATGCCTTGATTTGCAGCAAGTCGTATTCTTGCCATTGCTCCTTCTTTCGTTATCAGCTCTGACTGCTTTGCGCTGATAAGTCCCATTATCTCAAGCTGTTTTATCAGCTCTTTTGAAATAAGACCTTCTCTAACAGCTTTCTGCATCTGCAACAGGCTTAACTTTCCTTCTATGGCAAGTTTCTCCATTGCATTCATCTTGGTTTGGGTGTCAGCAAGCAAATAACCACGGTTCATAATGTTTTGTGTCGCCTGCTCTCTTGTTATTTGACCTTCAAGTACAAGTCTGTTCTGCTCTACCATATATCGGCGCAACTCCAACTGCTGTGCTGCCCGCAAAGCTGTAAGCTCACTTGCAATACCTGTCTTGGAGGCTATTGCTCCAGCTCCTTTCCTTAAAGCGAGCATACCACCAAACGCAAGCAATGCCGGACTAAACTTGTCTATCATCAAGACAAGACTTGTCACGCTGTCTATGATAAACTTGAATGTCCCTCCAATGACATTCTTCCCCTCTGCAAAGCGACCAAGCATAATGTCCCAAGCATCAATAAGCTTATTCCACTTTCCAAGCAGGGTATCAGACAATACAAACTGCATATTGTAGAACTTACCACCCTCGTCGGTCAAACCCCACAACACTTGTTTTACGTCATCAAACGATACTTCTCTCTGACTGATCATCTTTTTGATGTCGCCCTCGGTATAGTCCGTCTTGCCATTCTTGGCGGTCGAATTATAAAGTTCTGCAATACTCTTTAATAGCGGTAATCCTGCATAAGCGAATTGTCTTAATTCCTTTCCGTCAAGCCATGAGCGGGCTTTAACCTGTCCGTAGGCTAAGCCTAATCGTTCAAAGCTGACTCCAAGTCCAGAAGATATATCTGCAAGTCTCTTCGTCGTCTCATATAACTCGTTTGCTTCCACACCAAACGCCGCCAACTGCTTCACATCCCTGTTTAGCTCGCCGAACTTGAACGGGGACTGTAAAGCGAGTTCCTGTGTTTGCTTAAACAATTCGTCCGCTTTCGCTGCATCTCCGATGATGGAGCGCAACGCTATATGCTGCTGCACTATCTCGCCACCGGTCTGTATGATGCTGTTCGCAAACTGCTGAGCCCCGTACACCAAACCGCCTTGCAGAAAGAGGTTCTTCAAATCCTGCACGGTGGAGTTTACACCGCTCGCCGACCTCCGCGCCTGCTCAAAGGCACTAACCAAATCGCCACGCACTCTCGCTGCCGTTGCCGCTATCTCCTGGCGGTGCTTCTCCTCTAATCGGACGGCTTCACGCTTCTCGTTTACCACCGCACGCATACTGCTGATAAGCGGAGCGAAGTCGCTCGTCCCTCTGCCCATAGAGAACAGGTCCCTCGCGGAATAACTGCTTAGGTTGCTCATTGCGGTACGCAATGTATTCAGCTCCTGTGTAACCTGTGAGAACGCAGAGCGCAGATGTGCCAATTCTTCTGTAGACAATATGTTTTTGCCCTGTCCGAACAAACCTTGTATTTGTCTTCTTTGCGCTTCAAGCTCCTGCACACGGAGTTTAACCAAGGCTTCTGCCTGCTGTCTTGTATGAGCAACGGCTTCCTGTCGTGCCTGGTTCGTTCTTCGTGTCGCTTCGGCAAGTCTGTTTTCTGCTGCGATCATCTCGTCATTCCTTCGGATAATCGCCTCTTTGAGTTGGAGTAATTCCCTCTCTCTCTGTGCAAGTGCCTGTGCCTGCTGCGATTCGTTCACCAAGGCAACAAATGCGCCGTGAGCCCCCATTTCCTTGTCTCTCGCGAGAATGCTTTCCTTCAATTTCGCAAGCTCTGTGTAACGTTGCGCAAGTGCCTGTGCTTGTTCGGATTCGTTTGCCAAAGAGATAAAGGTCCCATGAGCCTCCATTTCCTTATCCCTTGCAAGAATACTCTCTTTTAGCCTTGCAAGTTCCGCGTAACGTTGCGCAAGTGCCTGTGCCTGCTGTGACTCGTTCTGCATCGCAACAAATGCGCCGTGTTCCGACGACTGTCTGTCACGCTCTATAATATCTGCTTTTAATTTTGCTAATTCTCTCAGTCTCGCACTCAACTTTACAGCCTCTTCTTGCTGTATGTTCATTTGTGCGGCTATATTCTTGAAGTCCTCGGCTATTTCTTTTGTATGCTCTTTGTTGAACGTACCGAAAATACCTTCAAGACCTTTTCTTGTTTGCGCAGACTTAAGGTCAAGTCCTTGCAGCAACTCACCAATAACGTTTAAATCCTGTCTTACGTTACTCTTTACACTAAGATTGAACCACAAATCCCCTAAATTTCCACCTGCCATATTTCTTCCTTTCTTTCGTTTAGTTTCTGTTGTTGCTATTTCAGGAAATCTCCAAGCGACACTTTCTTGCCTACAAACATGTCACCGCCTTCCTTCTCTTTCCTCTCCTTCCATTTCTTGTATGCAGCCTCGGCTCTCGCCTTCGTCATCTTCTTGCTGCCGCTCTTCGGATATACAACCAAAGGCTGGTCCGCTATCATCAGGTCTATCTGCGCACTGCTGTAACCCCACCAGTAATCATAGGCTCTCACACCGAACTTGCGCTCAAGAAGATACGGGAACTTCTCCCCTAACGAGTAGGCTGCACCCCAGCTTGTTCTGCTTGGATAGCACTTACTTCCTTCTTCGTCATCGTCATCATCAGATCTGTCATCCCGGTCGCTAATATGGTAAGCAGCGAGGATGCTGTCGATGGTATTTTTTTTTTAGCTACATCTACTACTCTCAACACTTCCACATCGTCAAGGTCGCACACATAGTACAACCAACGCCACCACGCCCAGTAGAACAGCTTTATCTTCCAGAAGTTGTTCAATAGCACCACTACGCATATCTTCGCATTCCTCTTGCTGTCGTTCTTCTCTTTCATGCAGATATGCGAGAACTTGCGCATGGCTCCTTTCTTCAGCCAACCTATACTGTGTCTCTTCCCTCTGAACATCACGTCTGTCGGCTCTTCTGCCAACACGCTGTCGAGCACCATCTGTAGCTGCACATCGGGCTGCTCTATCTTGTCTTCTGCCATAATATTGTCTGTCTTAATTAATCTAATCATCAAGGCTCATCTGTCCTCTCTCACCAAAAAGGGCGACCGACATCTTGATGCCTGCCGCCCCTTTTCTTATCCTTTGGCTATTGTGGAAGACTTTGCCTTTGTGGTCGTTTCACTTGCCTTCGACTGCGTCTGCGTCTCCGTTACGCGGTCTTTTTTTTTAAATACATGAAGCTCTTCTTGCCTGCTCCCTCAACGGAACCTGTCAGCTTGAACGCTATCGGCTCGGTGCTTGAGTTGTCGTACAGAATGGTGCCGTACAGGGCGAGGTTCGTCACAACGAACAGTCTGTCCTTGGTTGAGTTCACAAGGACAAAGCTTCCTTCTACCTTGTACTTCTTGCCTTCCCATGAGTAACCCTCATAGCCGAGCTCTCCGTTGTCTACATTGGTGTCGCCGGTGCTGACAGTTACCTTGGTAATCTCGGCTACTGCATCGTTACCGAAAAGCATCTTCAACACTTCCTTGTCTACAGTTGGTACTGTCAACTCTACTGACATGTCACCGGCGGTGGCACTTGAGGTCCAGTCGGCATCCAGACCGATTACCTTGTAGTGGTTGATGGTCGGAGCATCCTGGGTGATTTTTAGTGAGTCTACCGTCACCGGAAGGTTGAGCTCCGGTGCAAGAGCGATTGTAGTCTGGGATAAATCCAGAAGGGCTTTCTGGAAGTACAGGTCACACACGTCGTTGAATACGGTCTTCAACTCTTCTTTTGTCTTTGCTGCCATATCTTTAATGTTTTTGCTGTTGGTAAATTATTTATTTCGTTCTCAGTTGTCCTTGTATGATTGTCACGTCGAAACCGTCTCCGTCGTCGGCTTGCATTGTCACCATCGGGCGTACTACGGTAAGATTCCCGGTGTCGATAGGGAAACGCTTCAGCACTTGCGACACCTTGTCGCTTGTGGTGTCGATGTCGAAACCGTTGGCATTGCTCCTTGACACCTTGTTTCTTACATACACTTCTATCTGCGCTGTCGTGGTGTAGTCGTTGTAGGCTCCGTCGTACCCTATCTCCTGGTTGAGTATCACCGAAGGCAACCTCACCACGATATAGCTCTTTGGACGGCTGTCCACGCTCTTCGGGCGGTTCTTGGCATATACCATGTCGCAGATGCCTTTCATCTCCCTGCCGATGTCTGTATACAATGTCTCTATGTTGACCATGTCTATGTGTATTTCTTGTATGGTGAAATTGTCTTCACATCCCCTTCTCTCTTGACTTTCATCACGCTGCCGAAAAACATCCCGGGCAGGAGATCCTGAAGTACGGTCATCGTGTCGTGGATATGGTTGAACTCTCTGAACGGAGCATACTCCACCGGAACTATGACAAGCATGTTCCAGCCAGCCCTGCTGTTCGGGTGCATTGAGCGAATCCTGCTCGGACCGAGTGTCGGACCCCATTGCCCTCCGCTGCCTACGTCGCCGACATAGCGCGTCATTACAGGTGTACCGTCGTAATAGTACGGCAGAGGGTATGCCTGCCCCTTTTTCAGGGTCTTCATCGTCGGATTGTCGTCTTCTGTCGTTATGTATTCCAGAAGCTTGCCGTTCTCGTATATGCCGACAGTAAAGGATCGGTAGGCATTTCCGGTTATCATGCTCATTCCTGCCACGTTCGCGGCGTGGATAAACGTGTCGCACAATTCCCTTGCAGCACCCCTCAGCGATTCAAGCGCGGCGTTTCTCGCAATCAACCGAATCCTTTTGCCTATTACGTCACGGAACTGTTCTCCAAGTGATTCCCGTCTTGCCATACGTCTCTCCTTTCTTTAAACTCTCCTCAGACTCCAATACACCACGGTCCTGTCATTGTCGCCCTCGCAGTCCTTTACGATGCCTTCTTCCTTGTGGTTCCCTATTGTGCAGCGTATCAAATCTCCGTCCAACGGAAAATCTTCCTCGCCCCATTCGTCAAACCGCACAGGAATACTCGCCTTCCTCTTGTTCTCGTCAACCCTGCTGTCGCCGACGGTCGTAGTGTCGGTATATACTCTGCCGATACCGGTATAGAGAATTTCTTCGGTGTCTTCCAACGGTGCGTCGTCATCGGCGAAAGGATTGTCATCGCTGCCCTTGCCGGGCAACACTCTTACTATCTCCACATCGTGAGGATACCTGTCGTTCTCTATGTCGCAGTCGTACATCGTATTTCCCTCCTATCTTATTATCCTCGGCAACGGACATCCGCAAGGGTCCACATTGGCACGCTTCACTCCGTGGCTTACCATCTTGAAGCTGCTTTTCTTCTTCAACACAGACTCGGGCTCAAGCTCTTCATAGATGGCGTTGGCTTCTGCTTTCAAAGCGGAGATGTCTGCATCTGTCAGCTCATAACCGCCTCCTGAATGGCTCCACCCGTTGTCTGCATCGGAAGTGTTGTTGACCTTGCTCGGACCAAGAACAAGCCATTTCAGCACGTCGGCATAGCATAGACGCAACACGTCCTTGTCGCAATCGGCATACTCTGTGTCGGGGGCAAGACCTCTGTCTGCAAGGTGCGCCCGGAGTGATTTGATGCTCACTCCGAACTTCACCTTGCCTGACAAATAGTCCATGACAGTGAATGGTTTGTTTTCGTCTCGTGTCCTGACAATCATATCATTCTCTCTTTTTAGCCTTTCTTCGTGATGTCGATAATCCAACGGTAAGGGGAGTCGAGCATTGCAGGCACTGCCGCAAACATAAGGTCGGTGTGCCACTCCTGATAGTCGCCGTTGGCGATTGTGGAGTTGCACAACAGTCCGAGTCCGTTGTTTGTTGATGCAAATACCTTGTTGATAAGCTTGTTGCCGTACTTCTCGAACATCGGCTTGTCGCTTACCTGCTTGCGCTCGTACTCGAAGGCGAAACCTGCCGGACGCAGCACGACGATGTTGTCTGCCCATGCCTTCACGGCCTTTACCGTTCCGTCGAACTTCATGCTGCGCTCTTCCTCGTCCACTATCTCGATCGGGGAGATTCCCTGGATGTCGGCGAAGGCTTTCAGGAACATGTCGGTGTTCACGCCGAAGTCCTCTACATAAGCTACATAGTGGGCCTTGCACCAGTTGATGTAGAGCTCCTTGATCTGCTTGTTGTTGAGGAATACGTTGTAGAAGGTGTTGTATGTCATCTGCCATACAAGGGACATCTTGCTCTGACCGAACTCCTTGCGCCAGTTGCTTTCAATCAGACGCATCTGCTCCAGGATGTTGCACTCTGCGTCCGCCCAAGCAGCCTTGCCGCACTTCTTGAAGTTATCCGCAGGAATAGGTGCCTTGTGCAAAGGTGCCTGGATTCCTCGACCGATACCGGTGTAGTCTATCTCTCCAGTTGTGGCAAGCTTGCCTACCATGAAGTTCATGGTCATGTCAAGGGAGTTCATCAGGTCCTGCACGTCGTCGCGCCACTCCATGACGAGGTCTTTGTCGTTGCCGAACTCCTCGAACTGCTTGGCTCTGTAGTCTCGCTCCTCGGCGGTCTCCTTGAAACCGTCTGTGATGAAGTCCGGGATGGTGGCTGAATAGACTTCCAGCGCCCCCTTGTCTTTCTGGAATGAACCTGCCAACGGAGCACGGAGGTTGGCGAGGGTTGCAGCACGCAAGGCACGCTGCTCTACCGTGAAGGTTGCCACACCTTTATGGTTGGTTGGCGTGAGGTCTGTTGCTATCTTGCCCTGGGTCAGATACCAGCCGTAGTTCACGTGGAAAATGTCTTTCTCGTCGATGAACTTCTGCAAGTACCGGGTGTTCTCAGGGTCACTGAAGAAACGGGCCTTTCGCGAATTGTTAAAATCAAACTTTGGCATATCCTTTTAGTTTTTTGTGTCGTTTTACTTCTGTTCTTTCTCTCTTAGTTTTCTGCGTACCACCACTCGGCGTAGCGGCTCTTGTTCATGGCTTCTACTGCCGGTGGGATAGGGCTCATCTTGCTCTTCCACATAACCACGTCGGTTCCCAACAGACAGAAGTCGTTGAAGTAACGTGGCGCATGGTATTTGTCGCTGCCTGTCTGGGTGAAGAACGGCATGTCTACGTCGCATGGAGCGAAGCAGTTCGGATTTGTCACCATCGGCAATACTTCTGCTCCATTGGCTGATGCCTCTACGAGCACCTGACCGACTGTCAGCTCGCCAAGGGCTGCGGAAAGTGTCAACTTCCATACTTCCTTGCCGCCCTGAACGGCTTCTGTAACTGCGGTTACGGTTACACCCAGTGCTTTGGTCTCGAAGTCTGCCTGTCCTACCATGAGGTTGTCGCCGACGAATGGGATGTGGTGATAGCCGTCTCTTGTGATGTAGATGGTCTTGTCGGTTTCTGCCGTTGTTGCCACAGCCACCTCGTAGCTCTTCAGTATCTTCACTGTGCCGCCGCTCTCGTCCGCAAAACCAAGACTGTGCTCGATGAGGTCGCCGGCGTAGATTTTTGCAGGACCCGGGAACGGATTCTTGATGAGACCACCGATAGGGGGTCTGCGGAAAGCGTTCTTGACTGCTCCTGGAAGATCCACGAAGACATGGCGCTGACCGCCAATCTGCATCTCGGACTGCAATACCACGGCACCATTGTTGACAGCTCCCTGAGCCATCATCTGTCCATAGTAATCATTTACTTTATCCATAATCTCTGTGTCTTTGTTTTAATTAATGTTTGGTCCTTTCTTTATTGCAAAGCTATTTCTTGTCGCGGACGTCCTTGATGTCGTCCCACTCGTTCTCACTGATGCTGGTAGGTGGCTTCGGGTTGTTGCTGCCCTTGCGTGGAATGGCACTGCCGCCGTTGGCACGCTTGTAGTCCGCTGTGTAGATGGCTTCGGCTTTCTTCACCATGTCGGAGATGTCCAACTCCCCATCGGGGATTTCCAACTTCGACAGGGCGGTGTCAAGGAAAAAGTCGTTCAACTCAAGCTTGGCTTCGTCAAACTTTGACTTCATTCCTGTCTTTATCGACTCCAAAACGGCTTCCTTCGCTGCTTTCTTGTCGCGCTCGGCGTTGGCTTTCTCTATGGCTTCGAGCTTCGCAAGCAACTTGTCGTACTTGTCGTCGGGGTTGTCGCCTCCGCCGCCTTCTTTCTCGTGCTTGCGGGCCTCTTCCTCCTGTCTCTTGCGTTCTGACTCTTCCTTGCTCTTCTTTATCTCGTCCGAGACATTCTTGTGCAGGTTCCCGTCCATACGCTTCAAGCGGTTTGCCAACTTGGTGATGAGCTTGCTGTTTGCAGTATCATCATCGCCGATGTCTTCCAGTACCTGTCTCTTATACACATCTCCGAGCCCACGAGACGCTCATGAATCT